>ULQU01008567.1_pt1 | contig 20373 bp, 21 predicted proteins | sample 1954841 | NCBI WGS metagenome assembly ULQU01 (sample SAMEA4835664, study PRJEB28245) | human gut metagenome | biome: gut microbiome; material: fecal sample | place: Denmark | collected 2008
TTTTTATGTCTATACGGAAAGAATTATGAGGGTAGATCGTTGCCGGTTATGGAGTAAAAGAGCTACCTTTGCAATGAATTTAATTACAGATTTTGTGGAGCAGGTTATTCAACAGACTAATATTCGTAAAGGACTGACCAAGTTGGTGGTTCCCATCTTCATTGAGACATTATTGATTATGATGTTGGGAGCTGTCGATACAATTATGTTAAGCCAGTATTCGGACGAGAGTGTGGCAGCTGTGGGTGTTGTCAACCAGATTGTAATGTTTGCTTTTCTGGTATTCGAAGTAATCAATATCGGAACTTCTGTCCTTTGTTCCCAGTATCTGGGGGCCAAGCTCCAGAAAAAGATGGTTCAGGTAGTGGGGGTATCCTTGCTGTTGAATCTGTTTATCGGTATTCTTATCAGTGCAGGTCTACATTTTGGCGCCGTTACGTTGTTGGGTTGGATGGGGCTACGTCCCGAGCTGTTGAAATATGGTGTCGGATACATGGAGATAGTAGGTGCATTCGCTTTTTTCCAAGCTATTTCATTGACTATATCTGCTTCGTTGCGTAGTGCCAATAAAGCTATTTATCCGATGTTGGTTACGGTTCTTGTGAACATCATGAATATTATCGGAAACTATACGCTGATTTTCGGTAAATTCGGCTTTCCTGCTCTAGGAGCCGAGGGTGCAGCCATATCGACTTCGATAGCCCGTGGAGTAAGTATGGTTGTTCTGTTTGTGATATTGTTCCGTAAACATATACCGAAATTCCCGATTGCTTATTTCCGTCCTTTCCCATGGATTGAATTGAAGAACCTGTTGAAAGTAGGTATTCCTTCGGCCGGAGAAAACATGTCGTATAGCTTTTCTCAGGTTGTTATTACGTATTTTATTAATATCTTGGGAAATAATGCACTGGCTACCCGTACCTATACAATGAACATTGTCATGTTCGTATATCTGTTTGCGATTGCAATGGCACAAGGTGGGGCTATCAGTATCGGTCATCTGGTAGGACAGAAAAAAATCCATGCCGCTTATCTGTTAGGAAAATACGTGATGCGTCTTTCTATTCTGGTATCGTTGGTGTTATCATGTATATGGGCTCTTGCAGGGCATACGATATTCAGCTTGTTGACAGACAACGAGGAAATTATCCGTCTGGGTGTAACGGTTATGATTATTGACATTGTGGTAGAAATTGGTAGATCGGTTAATATTTACGCAACCAATGCCTTGCGTTCTGCCGGAGATGTCAATTACCCGTTCTATGTAGGACTGGTAGTACAGTGGCTGGTTTCGGTTGGTTTCAGTTACTTGCTTGGAATCCATATGGGCTGGGGACTGGTAGGTATGTGGTGCGCATTCTTGCTTGACGAAAATATCCGTGCGGTAATCTTCGTGAAACGCTGGAATAGTCTGAAGTGGGCCAAGAAGGGATTTGTCAAGTGATGATATGAAGGGGATTCCGTTTGGTCCCCTTACTGTCAATGCATGGAATGGGACAGGCCGAGAAAAAGTAGGATAATGCAGATGAGATCGATAACCAGTGCGGCGCTGCACCATCCTACAAACTGCTTGTTCTTTTTGATTACTCCGTATACGATTCCGATAATGGAGGCAACCAGAATACCTCCGGCAACTCCGAAGATTCCTTGGAAGGCCAGTCCTGCCAAGATAAGGATTCCCATTGTGATAAGTATGTTATTTTTCATATACAGATAATTTTAAGGTTGGACAGGTATTGAATTTAGCGGGAGTAGACTGTTATCGAAGTAAAGAGATACAGCCATCCTCCCGCGAATATTTTACATGCTTGCCTTGATGGCGTTGATGACAGCCGATGTAAAGCCATCGTGTTCCAGCTGGTTGATCCCTTTTATGGTTATTCCGCCGGGAGTGGTGACCTTGTCGATTTCAATGGCCGGATGCGTATCGTTTTTCAGCAGAATCTGTGCTGCCCCTTCCAGGGTCTGTGCGAGCATTCTGATAGCGTCTTTCGGTTTGATCCCGCTTTCTACGCCTGCCTGCATGGCTGCCTGTACATATTTCAGTACATAGGCAATACCGCATGAGGTAAGGGCAGTTCCGGCGGCGAATTGATTTTCTTCGATAAGGATGGTGAGTCCCATTTCATTGAATAGATCCAGTATGTTCCGGGTCTGTTCTTCTGTTGCATTACGTTGGGCAACCAGGGTCATGCTGGCAAGTTCTGAAATGGCCGTATTGGGGATGATACGGAAAATAGGCATTTCCGGATCTACGTAGTGGGCCAGAGTCTCGAAGGTAAGTCCGGCTGCTACAGAAACCAGAATTTGCGGCTGGCGCAGACGTAGAGGAGTCAGTACCTCTTTTACCTTCCATGGCTTTACTGCGATGATTACCATGTCGGCAGACGCCGCATCCTTATTGTTCGTGCTGGTCTGTATTTCCGGATATTCTGCTTTCAGCTTATCCAGTTTGGCTGTACTTGGGTTTGTTACAATAATGTCGCAGGCTTTTACATAATGTCCTTGTGCCAATCCACGGGCTATGGCTCCTCCCATGTTTCCGGCTCCGATGATTCCTACTTTCATATTTTCTGTGTATTGGTTAATCTCTTTCTACAAATATATAAATTAAATTTTCCGATGGATTCCCGTTTGGCTTTTTTATGTCTGAAAATGGGAAAAAGTCTTTGAAGAGGTCTTTTTCAGAGCAGTTGTCGTGCTTTTATCTCCAGATATTTGTTGATGACATCCACCGAAAGGTTATTGGGGGTGGTAAGCAATGCTTCTATTCCGTATTGTCTCAGCCTTGATACGATCATGCGTTTTTCAAAGGCGAATTTTTCGGCGATTACGTGGCGGTAATAGTCTTCTGTATTTCTGCTCTGTGAAGCAATGTATTTCTTGAGTTCCTCATCTTCAAAGAATATGGTCAGGAGCTTGTGAGTACGGTTCAGTTGCTTCAGGAATGGAAGCTGTCGTTCCATACTCTTCATGTTGGAGAAGTTGGTATAGAGTACCAGCAGACTCCGTTTGCTGATGTGTTTTCTCAGATGGATGCAAAGTGCCGAATAGTCTGTTTCCCCAAATTCGGTCCGGATGTTGTACAGGTTTTCCAGCAAGGTTTCCATGTGTCCGGTCTGTCGGGATGCAGGGACAAATGTACCGAACTGGTCGTCGAAGGTCACCAGTCCGGCCTTATCTTCTTTCCTTATCGTGATATACGATAATACAAGAGCTGCATTGATGGAATAGTCCAGCAGAGTCATCCCGTTGAATGTCTGTTGCATGACACGTCCTTTGTCTATTACCTGATAAATCTGTTGGGAACGCTCGTCCTGATAAATGTTTACCATAAGCTGGTGCCGGCGGGCACTGGCCTTCCAGTTGATGGTACGGTAGTCATCTCCTTTCACGTATTCTTTGATGTGTTCGAATTCGGTGTGATGGCCGATGCGTCTGATCCGTTTGATTCCCAGCTCTGTCAGGTTGTTGCTGATAGCTGCCATTTCGTATTGGCGTAGCAGCAGGTAGGATGGATACACCTTGATGGTTTGGGGCGTTCCGCAAGTATATCGGCGGGCTATCAGTCCGATACGGCTGGAAGCAAAGACCCGGATATATCCGAAGTCATAGACTCCCCGTTGTGTAGGGCGTAGGGTGTAACGTACTGTTTGGTTTCCTTTGGGGAGTACCGGTACCTTGAAACAGATATCTCTTGCCTGAAATATGGAAGGAATTTCGTCGATTACTTCCAATGCCAGCGGATAGTTGCTGGTGTTTTCTATCCGGATACGTATGATATTCTCCTCTCCGTTCGAGAAACGTTCGGAACATTCACGGAACGCTTTAATTCCCTTATGCCGGTATAGCAGGAGGATATCGGCTGCAGTTGAAAGCAGCAAAAGAGTAAAGGCCACCTTGCCTATACCGAAAAGGACCGGTAAGGCATATCCGAATCCGGTGAGCAGGATAACGGCCAGTAAGGCGATATAGAAGCGTCTGTTCAGGTACATTTATTGAGGAATTTCTACTTTGTCAATTAGACGTCGGGTTACTTTTAATGGGGTGAGACCTTCCATTTCGGCTTCCGCTGTCAGTATCAGGCGGTGCTGGAGTATATAGGGGGCCACGAACCTAATGTCCTCCGGAGTAATGAAGTCACGCCCTTGCAGTAGGGCATATGCTTTCGATGACTGCAACATGGCTACCGATGCACGTGGAGAAGCTCCCAGGTAGATAGCTTTGCTGGTGCGGGTCTGTTGGACAATCAATGCAATATATCGTAGCAGACTCGGTTCTACGAAAACACGGTCGGTCAGTTTACGCATGTCCAGCAATTCCTCTTTAGTCAGAATGGGTCGGATATCTTCCAGAAGGGTTAACCGGGTATTGGTGTGATGGCGTTCCAGAATGGCAATTTCTTCTTCCAGAGAGGGATATCCGATACTTATTTTCATCAGGAAACGGTCTAGCTGGGCTTCCGGGAGCTTATAGGTACCTTCTTGTTCCACCGGATTCTGGGTTGCCAGGATCGTATAGAATTCGCCGAGGTTATACGTCTTTCCGTCAATGCTGGCCTGTCGTTCTTCCATGACTTCAAACAAGGCGGCCTGTGTCTTTGCAGGAGCGCGGTTGATTTCATCTACGAGTACGATATCGGCAAATACCGGGCCTGGATGGAAATCAAAATCGTTTGTTTTCATGTTGAATACGGTAGTGCCGAGTACGTCACTGGGCATCAGGTCGGGTGTGAACTGGATCCGGCTGAAGTCGGCGCTTATGAGCCGCGCCGTGAGTTTGGCCAGCAACGTCTTGGCAACTCCGGGAACTCCTTCAATCAGTATATGTCCGTTTGCCAGTATAGCTGTCAGCAGCAGGTCTACAATCTGTTCCTGTCCTACGATAACTGCTGCAATCTGTTCTTTCAGTTGCTGTACCTTATCGGAAAAGCCAGTCAGGTCTATACGTTGTTTCTCTGTTTGTCCTTCCATGTTTTTATATTAAATTAGGTGGTTGGTAATATTCTCCATTTCGTTAATAAGCTGCTTCATTTCATTTTCTGTCGTGTCTTTTTCTCCTTTAACTACCGGATAGATGCGACGTAGTACCTCGGTAATGCATTTAGGATCCATTCCTGTTTTTCCGGCAATCTTTTCTGCCTGTGTATCCAGGTCATTGCCATCGCTCAGTTCGATATGTGCTTCTCTTCTCAGCTGTTCGGTAAAATAAGTGAATTTTTTCCTTACCAGATCTGTATGGTCTTTTTTCTGATAATAAAGTGTTCCGATCAGTTTGATGAATTCCAGTGAATGGTCTTTCGGAGGATTGATTACCGGTATGGCCCGTTGCTTCCGTTTGGCCGTGAACAATATGAATAAGATGCTTCCCAGCAGAATCATATATAATGCCCATCGGAGTGGAGGTTGTGACAGTATATATCGGAGCGGAGATAGCTGTTCTCCGGTTATCGGACTGGTATAACATTCGGTACGGATTACCGGATATTTGGCCAGATGTGATATAAGCCGTAGTTGTAAGAGATGGTTGTTGCTATCGAGTAGTCCATAGTTGGTGAACAGCAGAGGGATGGAAGCCAACGTGATCTCACCTTTTCCTAAAGTATAGGTGATTGCAACCGGCTTTTTCTTCGGTATGCTGTCGGATTCCGTTTTCTCTTCCTGCCGGAACAACAGAATCTGACATGAGGTGGAATCCGTCAGGTTGAAGTGTCCAGAACATAATGGAGGATAACAATGGAATTTCTGTGTGTTGTAGACGGATGAATCACCGCACCATATCAGTTCATCCTTGGGATACATCCTTGTGGCGTATTGTTTCAGTGTGTTGAGATTCATCAGATAATAGTAATTCCAGGTCTTGAATCTTAATGTATCCTCCAGCAGGCTCCCGAAATAATCTCCAGCCAGTAGGATGTGATCGCCTCTGTAAGCCATGTCAAACAAAGCCTTCATATCTGTATCGGGGATGTGATAGTCTGTGCCTACGATGAATATGCTTTTTCTGTTTACCGTATCGTCCTGTCCCATCTGGTAGGGAGTTTTCCGGGAAACGGAATATCCGTGCGGGAGCGACCGGGTAAGCATGCTGTCAAGCAAAGCGCATCCGAATGGTTGCAGGTCATGGTGCGAAAATGTTTGTTCCCAACTGAAATGTTTCGGTGCTTTCATCTGCACGAAAAAGATAAGGATGATAAAGGCAGTTATACAGGTTGTGAACCAGCGGTTGAATTTCATGGTTGACCTCCTTCCTCAATGATGGATATCCGGAGTTGCTGCATGGTATGGAACAATTCTTCCGTCGCTTCAAAATTACCGTAGCGGATTCTTAGAAAATGGTTTGTCAGTTGGATGAACGAGGGAGTCCGTGTTTCGTAAATATATTGGGTAGGTGTCTTGTAAGGCTGCCATTCTATCTTTTTCTGCTCGTTCATCTCTTTCAAGGTCTGAAGATAAACCAGCCGTATGGCTTCCCTGTAGTTCCGGTGCAATAAAGACGCTGCAATCCTTTCCGGAAAATCAACCCCGTAAATTGTATCTTCTTCCAGTTCATATTTTATTTTGTCCTTGCGGTTACGCATGAAAAGTTTCGGATTCTTCTTGTAGATGAACCAGATGACACCGGCTATGATAAGGACAAGTATGATAATGGAAAGCGGAGTATTGTAATTGCTTCCGACGAATCCGGTAAATATTTCATTGAGAAGATTGTTGATCTGTCGGCCGAGCCATTCCACGAAACTCATGTCGGCATTCATGAGTTCCCGGTTATAGTCGAATGCAGGGTCCTTTTGCCATTGCATCAATAGGGTGGAATCAGCAGTCAGAGTGTCCGGAGGGGAAGCAAGCATAGCCTGTATCGTTTAAAGGTTTTCGAAATTGCTGATATCTGAGCCGACAGTCTTGTTGTCGACAACTTCTGAAGCGTGTCCGTATTGATAGGCTATTCCTATCAGGGTGAAGGCTCCCGCCAGGTATGAGCCGAAGGACTGTATGATGCCTAACAGGTACATGAGGAAATCGAATCCGGCAGATGATGTGAAAGAGTTTCCGGTACTTGCCACAGAGAAATAGGTCTTTACCAGAGTGGCTACATACCATGGGGTTGTAGTCACACCTTGCAGTATAGAGGCTATCAGCCCCATGATGATAATGATACCGAACGTTCCTCCCCAGGTCCTGAATCCCAGACGGAAAGTCTTGGTGAAAGCATCGCCGAATGAAATGTCCTCAAAAAGATAAATGCATGGCAGAAAGGTATAAGCGATTAGAGTGGCGAGAAAGGCCGGTATGGTAAGGATCAGGGTCGCTTTGGATATGTAGGCCATAACAGCTATTGCAGCAGCTACGATAATGAGCAGTATGATTGTGACAACTGTCAGAAGCAGCATGCGTTTGATATTATGGAACAGGCGTGGACGTATCTCTTCCCAGATTATGCCTTGCAGCTTTTGTTCTCGTTCCTCATAGATACGCATCAGGGCATAAATGGTGGAAGTGAGCAGCAGTGTGCCTATTATATTCAATAGAATGGTTCCCAAGTAGCTTATCCCCAATCCATAGAGCATTCCGGTCGGTTCGCCATATTGGAATGTCTTTTCCAGGCTTAATGCACTTCCCATAAAGGAATTGGTGGTAAATGACTGTATGAGGGATACCGGCAACAGGAAATAGACGATATATTTGATCAGAATTTTGGGATTCTGCTTGATGAAATCGAAGGTAGCATTCAGTTTGTCGCCGAAAGACCGTTTGAAATAGATATTGATTTTACGTGTTTGTATGTCCATGTTTCCGGGTATTAGGTAAGTAAATATAATAATAGATGATAAATGCGATAGAACAGAGTATGATACCGGCCCGTATGAAATCGGGCAGATGGGTGTGGCGTGTGACGAACCCTTCAATGAATCCTGCCAGAATAAATACAGGAACTGTGCCGATGATGATTTTAAGTCCTTTTCTGGCTCCCCGGCGGAAGGATTCAATCCGAGGATAGGTCTTGGGAAACAGCCATCCGTTTCCCAATGCCAGACCGGCGGCACCGGCTACAATGATAGCCCAGATTTCCAGTGTACCGTGCAGCCAGACAGCAAGGGTAGACTCCCATAGCAGTCCATGCTGGAAGAAGAATGTCTGGAAAGCTCCTAGCATGATACCGTTGCTGAACAGCATGAAGCCTGTCCCGAAACTGGTAAAGATGCCCATTACGAAACAATAGAAAGATACCATGATATTGTTCAGGGTAATACCCAGGAACATCGGGAGCTCCGCACTGCTTCCGTAGACGGCCATGGGCTCTCCCTGCCGGATATTTTCAAGTGTCATGTCAACATAACGGTTGCCGAGTATGAGTCGTATGAACTCAGGATCATTACTGGTCGAGAGTACGCCAATGAATACGCTGCACACAAAAATAAGGAAGGATGTCAACAATTCCCTACGTGCCGTATACATGGTGTAGGGCACTTCCTGTGTCCAGAATGTAATGATACGGCTCCATTTTTCCCGCTTGTTCCGGTAAATCTCATGATGTAGAGTAAAAGCCAGATTATTGAGATAAATGGTGATGCGGGAGTTTGGGAAATGTGTCTGTGAAAATGCAAGGTCGGAGGTCACCTCGATATAAGCATCCGCAAGTTGGTCGGGTGTCAGTCTGGAGGCTTGGTCAACAAGCTTTTCCGTAGTCTTCCATTTTTCTATATTCTGGCGGATAAAGGTGACTTCTTTCATGTTTCGGGATCGGTTTGGAATAACTTTATCTGTTGTAAGAAACAAAAATAAAGGAAATATGATATATTTGCAATGAAACCTCTAAAATCTTTAGGACATCCATGACTGAATCTTCCATTGTTACGGGACAGTTTGTGCGGATCGAGCAGACTCCGGCCAGTATAGGTGAACGTATCCTGGCTTTTGTCATCGATATCGTCCTTCTGGCTGTGTATGTTCTTGTGTCTGTCTTATTCATTGACAAGACGGGATTGTCTGCATTTTCTTCTCATGGACTGCTTTTTCTGCTTTTTATCATTTTCATTTATCTGCCGGTCGTGTTCTATTTTTTCCTGTGTGAGGTTTTTAATCAAGGACAGAGCCTGGGCAAGAGGCTGATGCACATCCGTGTAGTGAAGAAAGACGGTTCTACTCCCAGTATCGGCTCTTATCTGTTGCGCTGGCTTTTATTGTTGGTGGATCTGCCTTTGACGGGAGGTGCCGGGGTGCTGGTCGTTCTCTTTACACGGAATAATCAGCGCATCGGTGATTTAGCTGCAGGGACTTTGGTTATCAAGGAGAAGAATTACCGTAAGATACATGTCAGTCTGGATGAGTTTGATTATTTGACCGACGATTACCGGCCTACGTATCCCCAGGCGGCCGATTTGTCGTTGGAGCAGGTAGATGTCATAACCCGGACTCTCAGGCCCGCATATAACGGCCGTGCACGCTGTATACAGCTGTTGTCGGAAAAAATCCGCAGGCTATTCTCAATTGTTCCGAAAGAGAATGATGAAAAATTCCTGCAGACCGTTTTACGCGATTACCGCTATTATGCGTTGGACGATGTATAGTGATAAAAAAGTCAAAGCTGTTCCAAAGACACTTGGTGCCCTTGAAACAGCTTTGGTAATTTATTTCTTCCGGTCTTATCCGATAACCTTATGCAGGTGTTCCAGAAAATCGTCGGCTTCTGCCATACTCAGGCAAAGCGGTGGCAACAGACGGATTACGTTTGTTCCGCTGGCTCCGGTAAATACTTTCTGTTCGAATAACAGCTGGCGGCGGATTTCCTTGGCCGGTTCTTCAAATTCCAGACCAATCATCAGACCGCATCCGCGGACTTCCTTGATTCCTTTGAATCCTTTCAGTTCTTCCAGCAGGTGAGAACCTACTTTGGCTGCATTGTCAACCAGATTTTCAGCTTTCATGACATCAAGTACGGCGATGGCTGCGGCACAAGCCAGGTGGTTACCTCCGAATGTTGTTCCCAATTGGCCGTAAACCGGTGTAAATTTCGGACTGATCAGGACTCCGGCCATAGGAAATCCGTTACCGATTCCTTTGGCTACAGTGATCATATCGGGGCGGATACCGGCATATTGGTGTGCGAAGAATTTTCCGCTACGTCCGTATCCCGACTGGATTTCGTCCAGAATCAATACCGTATTCTGTTCGTCGCATGCCTTACGCAGAGCCTGGAGGAATTCGGTTGTCGGAACCTGTATCCCGCCTACACCCTGTATGCCTTCGATGATGACTGCACATACGTCGCCTTTGGCCAGTTCGGCCTTCATCGCTTCAATATCATTCCACGGCAGGTAGGTGACATGTCCGTTATCATTGACAGGAGCAATGATTTTAGGGTTGTTCGTTACTTCTACCGCCAGAGATGTACGTCCGTGGAAAGCCTTGGCAAAGGAAACAATCCGTTTACGTCCATTATAGAAAGATGCAAGCTTCATTGCATTCTCATTGGCTTCGGCTCCGGAGTTGATCAGGAACAGCTGGTAATCGTCATATCCGGAGATAGCTCCCAGGCGGTCGGCTACTTCCTGCTGCAGTTTGTTGATGACAGAGTTGGAATAGAACCCCAACTGGGCGACTTGTTTGCTGATGGCTTCCACATAATGCGGATGAGAATGGCCGATACTGATTACGGCATGGCCTCCATACAGGTCAAGATATTCCTGACCTTTGTCGTCCCATACGTGGCAACCTTTCCCCTTTACGATATTGATGTCGAACAGGGGATATACATCGAATAATTTCATAGAATTTCTTTTGGGTTTAGAAGGCCGAAGGTTTGAGTTTCAAACCGGTAGTCTCTTCTAAGTTAAACATCAGGTTCATGTTATGGACAGCCTGTCCGCTGGCACCTTTCAGCAGGTTGTCGATACAGGAGACAACCAGCAGCTTGTCGCCATGTTTTTCCAGATGGATGAGGCACTTGTTGGTATTTACCACTTGTTTCAGGTCTATATTTTTGTCTACTATATGGGTAAACGAATCTTCCGCATAGTATTCTTCATACATCTTGACGATTTCTTCCAGTCCAACTTTGGTCTTGACCACAATTGTGGCGAAGATGCCACGCGGGAAATCACCGCGGTAAGGGATGAAATCGATTTCGGAGTTGAAACTGTTCTGCAACTGTTTCAACGACTGCTTGATTTCGGGAACATGCTGGTGTGCGAACGGCTTGTATATACTGATGTTGTTGTTACGCCAGCTGAAGTGTCCCGTAGAACTCGGTTTGACACCGGCTCCCGTACTTCCGGTAATGGCATTTACCATTACGTCGTCATTCAGCATCAGATGTTTGGCCAGTGGCAGAAGACCGAGCTGGATACAGGTGGCAAAGCATCCTGGATTGGCTATGTGCTTGCTGTGGCAGATGGTGCGGCGGTTCAACTCCGGCAGACCGTATACGAAATCGTGGTCCTCACTCTTGATGCGGTAATCCATAGACAGGTCTACAATCTTCAGGTCTTCCGGTATGGTATGACTTTCCATGAACTTTCTGGTGTCACCGTGTGCCGTACAGAAGAAAAGTACGTCGATGGAATCAAGAGGAAGTTCATCTGTAAAGGTCATGTCCGTTTCGCCATAAAGACCTTCATGTACATCCGTAATCTTGTTTCCGGCATTACTTGAACTGTTTACAAAAACGATTTCAACATCCGGGTGGTTAAGCAGCAGGCGGATCAGTTCGCCTGCTGTATATCCTGCGCCTCCTATAATACCTGCCTTTATCATATGTTCTCTTCGTCTTTATGGTTAGCGTAATAGGCACGTAACGGAGTTGAAAGGACTTTGATGAATCCTTTGGCATCTTCGGCTGTCCAGCCTTTCTGCATTTCACCATATTCACCGAACTTGTTCTTTACCAGATCGTCTTTTGAGTCGACGCCTACTGTAGAGAAGCAATACGGGCGGAGTTCTAGGATAGCTGTACCGTTTACATTACGTTGTGATTCCTGTAACATGGCTTCAATGTCACGCATAACCGGTTCGAGATACTGGCTTTCATGCAGGAACATTCCGTACCAGTTGGCAACCTGGTCTTTCCAATACTGCTGCCATTTGCTCAGCGTGTATTTTTCCAGGAAGCGGTGAGCACCGATAATCAGCATTGGGGCAGCTGCTTCAAAACCTACACGGCCTTTGATACCGATGATGGTATCGCCTACGTGCATGTCACGTCCGATACCGTAAGCTGCACCTATTTCCTCTACTTTCTGGATAGCCTTGATCTTGTCATCGAACACTTCTCCGTTTACGGCATACAGTTCGCCTTTCTTGAATTCCAGTTTCAACTGTTCCGAACCGGTTTTCTTTACCTGTTTCAGATAAGCACTTTCAGGTAGTCCCTGAGTAGAGTCCAGAATTTCCCCTCCACAGATTGAAGTACCCCATATACCTACGTTGTAAGAGTATTTCAGTTTGGTGAAGTCGGCTTCAAATCCATGTTCCTTCAGGTAGTTGATTTCGTATTCACGGCTCAATGCCATGTCGCGTGTCAGCGTAATGATTTCAACTCCCGGAGCCATAACCAGGAAAGTCATGTCGAAGCGGACCTGGTCGTTTCCGGCACCTGTTGAACCGTGTGCGATTGCGTGCGCTCCTATTTCGTTTGCATAACGTGCGATAGCCAAAGCCTGGAAGATTCGTTCTGAGCTAACTGAAATAGGATAAGTACCGTTACGCAATACGTTACCGAAAATCATGTATTTCAAACTCTTGGCATAGTATTCCTGAGTTACGTCGATCGTGACATATTTGGTTGCTCCTAACTTATAGGCGTTTTCTTCGTTCTGTTTCAGCTGTTCGGGGCTGAAGCCGCCTGTATTTGCACAAGCTGCGTAAACTTCATAACCTTTTTCTTTTGCCAGATACATTACAGTGAATGAAGTATCCAGTCCGCCGCTGAAGGCAACTACAACTTTTTTCTTTTCTTCCATAAGGCTTTGTATTTTGTTATATTGATAATCAGATAAAATAATGTCCGGCTCAAGGCCGGAACAGATTAAAAGTTCGTGATCTTGTCGTCCTGGTGTAAGGCCGGATCATACAGCATGGCTGTACAGATACAGAACTTACGTTTCTTGGCCATCAGGATTTCATGGTTGATGCATCCTTCGCAGCCTTTCCAGAAGGCTTCGTCGTCGGTCAGTTCATTGAAAGTTACCGGAACATATCCCAGTTCGGTATTCATTTTCATGACGGCGGCACCCGAAGTCAGACTGAAGATCTTGGCTTTCGGCCAACGCAGGCGGGCCAGGGTGAAAGATGCGTGTTTGATACGTTTGGCCAGGCCGCATCCACGGTATTTAGGGTGTACGATCAAGCCGGAAGTGGCCACGTATTCCTTGTTTCCCCATGATTCAATATAGGTAAATCCGGCAAACTCATCTCCACAGAGGGCGATGATGGCTTTACCTTCCTTCATTTTGGTAGCTACATATTCATGAGTACGTTCAGCTATACCGGTTCCGCGCACCTTGGCGGCTTCACGGATTGTATCCAGAATTGTGTCGACATAAACCTCATGTGAGGCATCGGCAACCATAACATCAATTTGTTTTGGTGTATCCATTTCTTTAAATATCTTCTTATACTAGTGTAATATCTTATTGATTCAAATTCGGGATGACATGTGCCAGAGACTGTTTCACGCGGGTGCGTGTACATCCTTCACGGATAATTAGCATGATGGTATCATCTCCGGCTATTGTTCCGAGGATTTCATGAAAGTTATTATTGTCGATGTCGTAAGCCAGACTGCTGGCATAACCCGGGCGGGTTTTGATTACAGCAATGTTGTCAGAGAATTCAATTGACAGGAAGCCGTTGTAACGGAGCATATCTGACGCACTGTGCGGGTCGGTCATGCGTTTGTACATGGTATTGTTAGGCAATACATATACGTAGTTTCCGTTCATACTGGCCGCTTTGGCTACTTTCAGCTGTTTCAAGTCTCTTGACAATGTGGCTTGGGTCAACTGGAAACCTTCCTTGGCCAATTGCTGTAGTAGTTCTTCCTGACTTCCTATCTCCTGGCTGGAGATAATCATCTTAATAGAATCAAGTCTGCTGTTCTTACTTTTCATCGTGCATAATTATTCTTAAATCGGGTGCAAATATACGGATATATTCGAAAATGCATGCATAAAACCTAATTATTTTCTTGTTCTATTCTTAAAAAAGGTAAATATGGTGAATAAACATGTAACAATATGCATGTGTAATTTCTGTTCCGGTATGTCCGTTTTGCAGGCGTGATGTTTTTATACTATTTTTGCAGGGTAAGTATAAACCGAAATATTATGAGTGCTAATTTGCTATCTGCCGGTAAAGATCCGATGGGTGCAGCCATCGCCGATTTTTTCAGACATGGTAAGGCCGGCCGTCTGCGCGTGTTTTCTTCTCAGTTCGATGAAGATGAAATTCCCGTAGCCAGTCTGTTCCGTACATTCGATGAGATGCCCGTACTGGAGCAGAAGGCCTTGGAGCTGGCAGACGGTCGGATTCTGGATGTAGGAGCCGGAAGCGGCTGTCATTCATTGGCTTTGAAAAAGATGGGGAAGAAGAGTCTGGCTATCGACATATCTCCTTTATCGGTAGAAGTGATAAGGGAACGTGGACTGGATGTGGAACAGGCCGACCTGTTCGACGAACATTTCTGTGGTGAGTTTGATACGGTCCTGATGCTGATGAACGGTTCGGGCATTGTGGGTAAGTTGTCACGTTTCCCGGATTTTTTCCGTCGTATGAAACAGTTGCTGGCTCCGGGAGGATGTATCCTGATGGATTCGAGTGACTTGAAATATCTGTATGAAGATGATGAAGACGGGAGTTATGTGATTGATCTGGCCGGTGCGTATTATGGTGAAGTGGATTTCCGTATGCAATATAAGCAGGTCCGTGGGGATAAGTTCGACTGGCTTTATGTCGATTTTGATACACTTGCCCTTTATGCGTCACAATATGGTTTCAAGGTTGAGATGGTGGAGGCCGGTGAACATTATGATTATCTGGCTAAGCTGACTATCAGATAAATAAGCCATTTAATATTGGAAATTAAACAGAATACAATGCAACAGGAAAAAGATATAAACCGGTTTTTTCAGCCTATAATCCGAATGGATATTCCGGATAGTGAGTATGGAAGGATTGGAGTCTGTATTGCCATGGCAAATGCTTTGGCCCGCAGTACGAATTACAGTCTGTATATCATAGATTATAACCGCAAGAATTTCCTTTACGTATCGTCCAACCCGCTGTTTCTCTGCGGCCGTTCACCGGAAGAAGTGCAGCATAAAGGTTATGCCTTCTATTTTGAGGTGGTTCCCCCTGACGAGATAAACCGTCTGATGGAAATCAACGAAGCCGGATTCCGGTTCTACTATGACCAGCCGGTAGAAAAAAGACTTGACTTGTCCATCGAGTATAACTTTCATATCTGTACCTCAGAAAGGCATTCGCATTTTATCCACCACAAACTGACCCCCATCTTGCTGAGTGACAAAGGGGATATATGGCTGGCGCTATGTACCGTTTCACTTTCACCGGAGAAAAACATCGGAGATGTAGTTATTTCAGACCATACATGCACCGACCGTTATATCTATTCATTCGAGGGTAGGCGATGGAAAAAACAGCCCGAGCTGATTCTTTCCGACCGTGAAAGGGAGATTCTCCAGCTTTCCGTCAAAGGACTGTCGAACACGGAGATAGGAGAAGCTCTTTTTATCGATGCCAATACCGTCAAGTTCCATAAGAAGAAAATCTTCGAGAAACTACACGCAGAAAACATCACTGAGGCCGTGGGCATCGCAGCCAATATGAGGCTGATTTAGAAAAACGATGTAGAACTTCGGTAAAGTAGCAATAGGAGGATGGGTAGTGATGTATTCTTTCATCTTCTCCTTTGCATACAGAATGACTGTTTCATCGTGACATTTATTCATTGTTCCCTTATCGATAAAGGTAATATGCCAGAACCCCAGATAACCGATGACATACCTTTCAATGGTAGCTTCTATCGGTTCGTCCAGACGCTTCATGGATTGAAGAGAATTGTGGACATCCTTGTCGATGATGCCCACAACTGCCCACGAGAGGTTTATATAAGAGATTGATGCTGTCATAATTTACATACGGTTTTCTAGGCCATGCCTCAGCCTGAGAGGGCTATTTTTCATTTGATTGAAAAGATTCAATGAGTTTGTCACGGTTTTTGCAACTGAATACATAAGTCTTTCTGTCTGTACGGATAAGTATCAATTCATTAAGATTGGTTGCATACATAGTGTAATTCCCCAATTTCTTATTCCTGAATTTGCCTAAATATCCGAACAGGCCACCGCTTCCGAATAAACGAATAGAAAATGCGGTATCCGAGTTTGGTATCGCTTTCAATTCTATAATATCTTTGAAAGGTATATAAATTGCGCCGATTAGTCTGTGTAAGCCTATTTTATCGTTTCCGATGGTCAGTCGTAGCGGCATCAGCCCCAATACTCCGATAATGGTGGCTAAGAAAATAATGATTAGTAGGTATTTAAGCCAAATCAATCCTTCGGTCCAAACAAAATATGCGGATACGACCATAATAATAACTGTAATGGCTGTCAGGAATGTAACTCCCATACTCCAAGAACATGGAAAAGTTGTGATATTGTTTGTTTTCATAATGGTATGTTTTAGTAATCAATAATTTTAAGTGAAGATAAGAAGACACATACTAAATACAAATAGATCTACTTTGATAGATCTTATTGCATCATAGTTTTAGAATTCTGCTGTAAAGTTATATACGTTCCGAAACTTTTCCACTACCCTGTAGGGTAGTTTTGATTGTCGATGTTTTAATTTGCCATCTTATTTTGATTTATTGATTTCTATGACTATAAGTCAATTATAAAAACTATATTTGTATGTTTCTTAATCAAATTAATAAAGTATGAAAACATCATTAGCAATAGTAATTTCTAGAGAACTTAAAAGCTTTAGCTTCTATAATGATGCACTCTACGCATTTGAGAACATACTATCAAAAGGGTTACTTAGTTTTAACTCTGATTTAGTGGAAGAAATTTGTATTAGGCTTGATTGTGAATCACCGATGTTCGCTAAATTCTTTAAAGCGCAACGCCCTAAATACTATGAGGATAAAACCTTTAAATATAGGGGCTCCGTAACTCCAGAGGTAAGATTATATAAATGTCTCACGGCTGATTTTGTGGTGGATTTCGAAGGTTATTTTAAGTCGGCTACGAAAGAAGAATGTCTTAAATATTTAGCCCTCTCATTCATAGACTTTTTAAAGAATTTAAAATACCCGGGCAAATTGAAGAAATTCGAAAAGGAGAAACTGCTTCAGGCTGTCAGAGATATCTTTATAGAGAACTCCATCATATCAGAGCATGATGACATATAGTTCACCTGATTTAAATCAATGCAATCATTTGACAAGCTGTGGCATCTCAAATACGAGCACGTCTGCAAGCAGTACACCACTCATCTCGATGATGTCATTCTCGTAAAAAAGCACATCGGGGACTCTCCGGGTACGTGATGAACAGACAACACTAGGGAAATAAAAGTGAATACAGAAATGTAAACTTCAAAAACAATGAATACAATATTATACATAAATTGGGATATAGATCCTGTTATATTTAGTCTTGGTCCAGTGAAAATTCAATATTATGGTTTGATTTTTGTTACTGGGCTTGCCTTGTGTTACTATATAATTGGTCACATATATAAGAAAGAGAATATTTATACTCCAGGTGCAATGGAGAAACTTTTTATATACGCAGTTATTGGTATTTTCGGAGGTGCAAGACTGGGACACTGCCTATTTTATGATTTTGAATATTTTTCTTCTCATATAATTGAAATATTTATTCCATTTAGAGAAAATGCTAATGGAGTTTACGAGTTTATAGGATACAAAGGACTGGCAAGCCACGGAGGTGCAATAGGTTTGTTCATTGCCATGTTATTATATTCACGAAAAGTTCACATCCCATTCCCGAAGATAATAGACATCATAGCTATCTTGGCTCCATTAGGCGGAGCCTTTATCAGAATTTCAAATTTAATGAACTCTGAAATAATAGGACGTCCGACAGATTTGCCGTGGGCTTTTATATTTAGGCACGTTGATGATTTACCCAGACATCCATCACAGCTTTATGAGTCCATAAGTTATTTTATTATTTTCCTGATTGCTTATTCCCTGTACAAATATAAAAGTCATCTGTTTAAAATCGGAAGCTATTTCTATTTTGGGTTTAGCATTTTTGCCATTTTTATCATGCGATTCCTTTTAGAATACACTAAGGAGAATCAAAAAGGTTTCGAGGATTCGTTGTTTTTCAATATGGGGCAATTATTGAGTATCCCTTTTATTGTTTTAGGGTTATACCTTGTTTTACGTAGTTATATACAGTCAACTAAAAAGATAACTATGATGAATAAAACGACAGGCAAAAATGTAGAAAATAAGAGGTAATACGTAACTGTAAATCAAAGTAATATGAAAACAAAGAATTTATTTGGAGTACTGATGCTATTCCTGTTTACATTAACCTTTACTGGTTGTAAAGAAGATACAGATAAAGACAAACAGATATTTCATCTGTCGTTCGAAAAAAACTATTACGAACGTCCTTTAACGGGTGCAAAGAATATCATGATAAGAGGAGGAAACCGGGACTACACTATAGAAGTGAACAATCCTGAAATATTAGAAGCTACGGTAGATTTGTCAAGCCCTATGGGAATGGGTGATTTAGAAATACATCCCAAACAGACTGGAAAGACAATAGTAAAAGTCCACGATAATATTGTAAATGAGACAGTGGAACTGGAAATAAAGGTTGTTGACAGTTATTTGAATTTAGTCCTTGCCAATCCTATGCAATCACCCTATAATGAAGGCGATGAGTTTTTCCTCATTAATAATGAATCAAGAAGTTTCTATTTGTACGATGAAAATAAAGACTTGAAACAGACAGGCAGTTATAATTTTGTAGTAGAGAACAACGTACCGTACATGGAATTAACCTTCAATGAGAAATTAGAAGACAAATCTGTCTATAAATATGATTTGACAGGTACAAGTGAAAATACGTTTTTTGCTTTAAAGATACTATTAGGATGGGATTGGCACGAACAGATTGAAAGCATGGAAACAAGGGAAATTTCTCCTGCCACTATGAATGCTAAAGATGTAGAAACAGGAGTTCAGTATTATTTTGTTGTCGGCAATCATGATATGCCAGAGAATGTTTTAGAATAAATGAATCTAATATTTGTACAGGTCTTTATTCCGATCATGGTACTTGTTCATTCTGAAAATCATGGCGGTAATGCCGAAACCGATAGTAATTTTATGATGTTCAATATTTCTCCTGCGGAACTATTAAAATCACATATCATTGCGAAGGAGTGTGCGGATAGCCCTCCCCGGCAGGGCAAATGCCGGGAGAGGCTTCAGCTTAAACGTCGTGGAACGTTTCTCAAGTAGGGGAAGTCTAATAATGAAATTATGTTTTCTCACATACGGTTTTTCTGACTGTCTCCGGCTCCGGTTCCCTTATATTTGCTCTTCGTAGCATTGAACTTGTATCGTATGGTCATACCAAAACTGCGGCGCGACTCTGGAGCAAGTATGGTAAGGCGGTTACCGCTGTACACCAGTATGTCTGAAGATGAGGTATTGAAGAGGTCGTTAGCCTGCAGTTGGACTGACAATTTTCCATCCAGGAATCCTTTATATAAGGAGAAATTTACCGAACTTCCCGGCTCAATGATACGGCAGCTGCCGTCTTCTCCCCGTGTGGAAGTTTCCAAATCTATGTTCAGCTGAAAATCCTTGGGAAAACTGAATGTATTGTCCCACTTGAAGAATGCGATGGGATTATTGAGGTTTTTGGACCCATCCGGTGTGTCCATCACAAACCATTGCTGGCTGTACATGGCTGTGAACTGTGGCGACCATATACCAATTGTCGGCGATACAGATAAAGTGGCATTCAGTTTGTCCACCTTGGGAACATTGGTATACGTGAACAGAGAAATGGAAGGATCTGTATCCGAATAGGATTTGCTTATCTGTATCTGCATGTCCTTAATCCGGCTGTAATTCATGTTGAAATACAACCATTTCCAGGATGTATTGAGCGACAGGGTATTCTGTATCGAAGAACGCAGAAGCGGATTCCCGCTCTCATATGTATATTTATTGCCATAGATTACTGCACTTGACAACCTGTTGTAGCTAGGTCGTTCTATGTTGCCTGAATAACTTATCATTAGTTGGTAAGCATCCGATAAAATACACATTGTAAAGCCCTCCACT
>ULQU01050769.1_pt1 | contig 20118 bp, 17 predicted proteins | sample 1954841 | NCBI WGS metagenome assembly ULQU01 (sample SAMEA4835664, study PRJEB28245) | human gut metagenome | biome: gut microbiome; material: fecal sample | place: Denmark | collected 2008
CCATCGGACTACCAGTGGTAGCAGGACCATCTGAAGCTACAGCTGTAGGAAACATCATGATCCAGGCTCTGGCTGCAGGAAAAGCTACATCAGTAGCATCCATGAGACAACTGATCGGTCAGGCTATTCCCCTGAAAACATTCCAGCCTACACACGCTGAAGCATGGGAAGTAGCTTACCTTCACTATAAGACAATGACTCTTTAATCTTTAAACTAATTATTCAATATCATGAAAGAAGAACTCGTAAAAAAAGCGTATGAAATAGCAAAAGAACGCTATGCAGCAGTAGGAGTAGATGTAGACAAAGTATTGGACACACTCCAGAATATCCAGATTTCCATGCATTGCTGGCAAACAGATGATGTAGTAGGTTTCGAACCGAAAGCCGGAGCCTTATCGGGAGGTATCCAAACTACAGGAAACTACCCGGGCAAAGCACGTAATATAGACGAAGTACGCAAGGACCTGGAATTCGCCATGTCATTGCTGCCGGCTAAACAGCGTATCAACCTTCACGAAATCTACGGTGACTTCAAAGGAAAGTTCGTTGACCGTGACCAGTGTACAATCGATCTGTTCAAGAGTTGGATGGAATGGGCCGATGAATTGGGTGTGAAACTGGACTTCAACTCTTCATCCTTCTCTCATCCGAAGAGCGGTAACCTTTCCCTCTCCAATCCGGACAAGGGTATCCGTGATTTCTGGATTGAACATACCAAACGTTGCCGTCAGATAGCCGAAGAAATCGGAAAGCATCAGGGAGACACCTGTTACATGAACCTTTGGGTACATGACGGAAGCAAGGACATCACATTGAACCGCATGAAATACCGTGAACTCTTCAAAGACTCACTCGACCAGATCTTTGCCGTAAAATACGATCACATGAAAACCGGTCTGGAAAGTAAGGTATTCGGTATCGGACTGGAACATTACACTGTAGGATCCAACGAATTCTGCATGGGATATGCAACCAAACATCAGACTTATCTGACTATCGATACCGGTCACTACCATCCGACAGAAGTGGCTGCCGACAAAGTTTCATCGGCCTTGCTGTTTGTTCCGGGACTTATCCTGCACGTAAGCCGTCCTATACGTTGGGATTCTGACCATGTCACATTAATGGACGATTCTACTACCGAACTGTTCCAGGAACTGGTTCGTTGCGACGCCCTCGACCGCACCGCTATCGCACTTGATTATTTCGATGCTTCCATTAACCGTATCGGTGCATACGTAATCGGTACCCGTGCAGCTCAGAAGAGCCTGTTACGTGCTTTACTGGAACCGCTGGCTATGCTACGCAAGTATGAAGCTGAAGGAAAAGGCTTCCAGCGTCTGGCCTTGCTTGAAGAAGAAAAGGCATTGCCTTGGAACGCTGTATGGGATATGTTCTGTCTGAAGAATGATGTTCCGGTAGGTGAAGAATTCATCGGTGACATCGAAAAATACGAAGCAGAAGTAACCTCAAAACGTAATTGAAAAGTTTGATTCATTGTCGGTGATGCCCTCCGTCCGGATGGGTATAACCGGCAATGATACATCTATTTGACAACAGAACAATTATTATGGATATTGTTATCGGACTGTTAATTATCGCTATCGGTGCATTCTGCCAATCAAGCTGCTATGTACCGATCAACAAGATAAAAGACTGGAGCTGGGAATCATACTGGATCATTCAGGGGGTGTTTGCCTGGCTGGTATTCCCGTTTTTGGGAGCACTGCTGGCCGTACCCTCAGGTGAAAGCTTGCTCGGTCTGTTTGCCAGTGCAAACAGCCTGGACGTCATGATGACCATGCTTTTCGGTGTGCTATGGGGTGTAGGAGGACTTACCTTCGGACTGTCTATGCGTTATCTGGGCGTAGCGTTAGGACAAAGTATCTCGTTAGGAACCTGTGCAGGCCTCGGTACTATCCTGGCCCCTGTAATGCTGAACATTTTCTATCCGGAAGCTCATCATCTGGAAAAACTGACAGCAGCCGTCATTATCGGTGTAGTTGTTACCCTGATAGGTATCGCCATTATCGGTATCGCCGGCAACATGAAGTCACAAAGCTTGAGTGAGGAAGAAAAGAAAGCCGCCGTAAAAGACTTCAACTTCCCGAAAGGAATAGCAATAGCCTTGTTGGCCGGGCTGATGAGCGGTTGCTTCAATGTAGGGTTGGAATTCGGCTCTTCCATCCACTTTGAAGAATCGGCCGATATGTTCAAGACCCTTCCCGCTACCCTGCTGGTAACATTAGGCGGGTTTATCACCAACGCTGTCTATTGCTTCTATCAGAACAGCAAGAACAAAACGTGGAATGATTACCGCAAAGGAAACGTATGGGGCAACAATCTCATTTTCTGCCTGATTGCCGGAGCACTCTGGTACAGCCAGTTCTTCGGATTAGCCCTAGGGAAAGGATTCCTGACAGAATCTCCTGTATTGCTGACGTTTGCATTCTGTATCTTGATGGCGCTCAACGTAGTGTTCTCAAACGTATGGGGAATTATACTGAAAGAATGGAAAGGATGTTCTTCAAAGACAATCTTTGTACTGATTATCGGACTGATAGTACTGATTGTATCGTCATTCCTTCCTCAATTACTGGAAAACTAATTTGAATATTTATAATATGGAATCAATTTTAAATAACCGTCCGGCATTGGCAGCCGAAGTTGCAAAAGTGGCAGAAGTAGCCGGATATCTGTGGCAGAAAGGCTGGGCAGAGCGTAATGGAGGTAACATTACAATCAATATTACGGAATACGTAGACGATGCCATCAAGGCCATGCCCGCAATAAGTGAAGTAAAACAGATCGGGGTGACTCTCCCACATCTGAAAGGCTGCTATTTCTATTGCAAAGGAACTCAGAAACGCATGCGTGACCTTGCCCGTGACCCGATGGCCAACGGCTCCATCATCCGTATTCTGGACGACTGCTCAAGCTATGTAATTATCGCAGACGAAGTGGTCAACCCCACCTCTGAATTGCCTTCTCATCTGAGCGTACACAACTACCTGATATCAAAAGGATCACCTTACAAGGCTTCTCTACATACACATCCCATTGAACTGGTAGCAATGACACACTGCCGGAAATTCCTGGAAAAGGATGTAGCCTCTAATCTTTTATGGAGCATGATACCTGAAACAAAGGCTTTCTGTCCACGCGGATTAGGCATGATTCCGTACAAGCTTCCTAGCTCCGTAGAACTGGCCGATGCGACAATCAAAGAACTCGATGACTACGATGTAGTGATGTGGGAAAAGCACGGAGTCTTTGCCGTTGATACAGATATTATGGCTGCGTTCGACCAAGTTGACGTTCTTAACAAATCGGCTCTTATCTACATTGCAGCTAAAAATATGGGATTTGAACCCGAAGGCATGAGCCAGGAACAGATGAAAGAAATGTCGGTTGCATTCAACCTACCCAAATAACCATATAAAACAAGAATTATGCATAGAATGATATTGAACGAAACCTCCTATTTCGGAGCAGGTAGCCGTGAAAACATTGCGGTAGAAGCTAAACGTAGAGGTTTCAAGAAAGCTTTCTTTGTTACAGACAAAGATCTTATCCGCTTTCATGTAGCGGACAAAATAATTGAAGTGTTCGAAAAGAACGGCATACCTTACGAAATTTACAGCGACGTCAAAGCAAATCCGACGATTGCCAATGTACAGAACGGCGTCAATGCATATAAAGCATCCGGAGCCGATTTCATCGTAGCCTTGGGTGGAGGTTCTTCCATTGATACAGCCAAAGGAATCGGTATCGTAGTAAACAATCCTGAATTTGCAGATGTACGTTCACTGGAAGGAGTTGCAGATACCCGTCATAAAGCCGTTCCTACTTTCGCATTGCCTACTACAGCCGGTACCGGTGCTGAAGTGACAATCAACTACGTCATCATTGATGAAGAGGCAACAAAAAAAATGGTATGCGTGGATCCGAATGATATCCCGACTGTGGCTATCATCGACCCGGAACTGATGTATTCAATGCCAAAAGGACTGACAGCAGCAACCGGTATGGATGCCCTGACCCATGCCATTGAAAGCTATATTACTCCAGGAGCCTGGACGATGTCGGATATGTTCGAATTGCAGGCTATTGAAATGATTGCCCAAAACCTGAAAAAGGCAGTAGACAACGGTAATGATACCGAAGCCCGTGAAGCTATGTCACAGGCGCAATACATTGCCGGTATGGGATTCAGCAACGTAGGTCTGGGAATAGTCCACTCTATGGCACATCCATTGGGAGCACACTATGATACTCCTCACGGTGTTGCCAATGCTCTGCTCCTGCCATATGTAATGGAATACAATGCCGAATCACCGGCTGCTCCCAAATATATCAATATAGCCAAGGCAATGGGTGTCAATACGGAAGGAATGACGCAGGAAGAAGGTGTCAAAGCTGCTGTAGAAGCTGTACGCCAATTGTCTGTCAGCATCAATATTCCACAAAAACTGCATGAAATCGGCGTAAAGGAAGAAGACCTGCATCAATTGGCTATTGATGCTTTCAACGATGTCTGCACCGGAGGTAATCCACGCCCGACATCTGTCGAAGAGATTGAAGCCTTATACCACAAGGCTTTCTGACAAGTCCCCTAACAACTTTCTATATAGGAAGGCCGGCGACACAGTTTCGTCGGCTTTCTTCTTTCCGGATATTATCGCCAAAACACAATAAATCAGACAAAAGCATGTCAGATCCCAAAATATTTCCTATTTTTGTATTTATACAATAAGGGAATTAGAGTATATGGCATCATACAACGATTTAGGAGTAGAATTCAAATACCTGATAGTCAATGACCGGGACCGCCGTTTCGGGCTATGCGTCAATACAGTGGGCGTACAAGCTATCCGCCCCAATTCCCCTTATCCCATAAAAGACCATCCTTCGGGCTATTTTTTCAATTTCCATAAAGGTCGCGTCCTGCCCGAATATCAATTACTCTACATTTCAAAAGGCAAAGGTACATTCGAATCGGAAGATACTCCCGAACGTCCGGTCAAAAAAGGGAATATAATCATCCTGTTCCCAGGACAATGGCATACATATAGTCCGGACACTACTACAGGATGGAACGAATATTACATCGGATTTGAAGGTTTTTTCATCGACCAACTTATCAAGAACTCATTTCTAAATAAGGATAATCAAGTTCTGGAAGTAGGTTTGAATGAGGAACTGGTATCTTTATTCACCAGGGCTCTCGACATTGCTGAAGAAGAAAAACCCGCTTCCCAACAATATCTATCCGGAATTCTGATGCATATCATCGGTATGATTCTCTCCATATCAAAAAACAAGGCCTTTGAAAAAGACAATGTAGCCGAAAAAATAGAACAGGCTAAAATTATCATGAATGAAAATGTATATAAGGAAATCGATCCCGAAGAACTTGCACAGAAACTGAACCTCAGCTATTCATGGTTCCGGAAAAGGTTCAAAGACTATACCGGATATGCCCCAGCCAAATATTTTCAGGAACTGAAACTCAGAAAAGCCAAGCAATTACTGATAGAGACTCCACATTCAGTCAAGGAGATATGCTTCATGCTAGGATATACATCGACTGAACATTTTTCAAACCTGTTCAAAAAAAATACCCGGCTAACCCCTTCCGAGTATCGGTCGGCCGGGAAAAAATCAGGGAAATAGGCTCATTCCTTTCTGTTCTGCTCCTTTAACAGATCACGGATTTCTGTCAACAGCTGTATTTCGGCCGATGGAGCAGCAGGAGTTTCCGCCTTTTTGGCTTCTTTCTTACGGTTCAATGCATTGATACCCTTTACCAGCATAAATACAGCAACTGCAATAATCAGAAAATCAAAGACCATCTGAATAAAATTACCGTAATTGATGGAAACTTCCGGACTGACAATCGTCGAACCATCCATTACAGCATGCTTAAGAACAATCTTCAGATCAGAAAAGCTCACACCACCAACCAAAATACCGACTGCCGGCATAATGATATCCCCAACCAACGAAGATACAATTTTTCCAAAAGCTCCACCGATAATGACACCTATTGCCATATCAATGACATTTCCACGTACGGCAAATTTTCTGAATTCTTCAATTATTTTTTTCATCGGACAATAATATTGATTTTTTAATTCTGCTTTACATACGGAACATACCTCCTAAACAACCAACGCCGCTATCAATTGGATAAACAATATCAGAAAGACCATGGCTATAGGATACACGGTTGCATAAGCGACGCCCGGAATATTGCTGTCGACCATCGAATCGGCCGCAGCCAGTCCCGGGGTACTGGTCATTCCCCCAGTTATTGTTCCCAACAAATCCAACAGACTTATCTTAAAGACCAACCTGCCGACAAGCGCGGCCAACAGCATCGGAACCAATGTAATGGCGGCTCCGACACCGAACATCAGAAAACCGCTTTCCTGAAAGGTCGAAACCAGGGTCTTTCCTGCTGACGTCCCGACCTCGGCCAGGAAGAGCAAAAGTCCCAACTGACGGAGCAACTGATTGGCCGGCCCCGACATAGACCATATAACAGGTCCGGTCTTACCTACTGCACTCAGGAATAAAGCCATCATCAGAATACCTCCTGTCAACCCCGGTGAGAAAGACATTCCTCCACCGAACGAGATACTCAGCTTTCCGAACAGAACACCTAAAACGATACCCATGGCAATAGGGAAGAAATCGGTATCCGAAAGCTTTTTGGCATCATTCCCCAACAAACGGGCTACAGCCTGAACCCCTTCCTTCTCGCCGACAACCATTAGTTTATCTCCGAATTTCAACTCCAGCTCAGGGGACGGAGACAAATCGATACCACTCCGACGGACCCGTGTTACGGTACAGCCGAAATTATGTTGGAGATTCAGATCAAATAACTGCTTACCCACCATGTCCTTTTTTGTCAGTAGTAAAGATTCTATCGCCTGCATGTTACTTAAAGGAAGTTCACCTTCTTCACGGACTCCCAGCATCAAAGCCAGATTATTCAGAGACTCCTGACTCCCTACCCCTTGGATATAATCATCCTTTTCAAGAACAATATCAGCCTTCGGTATCAAAATCTTGTCCCCACGTTTGATTCGGGATATGACAGCTCCCGTCATCACCCGGATATTCAACTGCTGCAATGTACGTCCGAATACGATGGGATTGGTAACCCGAAACAGACATGTATCCAGAACCGGGAACTGGTTACGTCGTTCAGCCTCAAGCATACGGGCTTCCCGTTCCACATCAACTCCCAAGACCTTGGGTAACAGTTTGACAAACAGAATCACTCCAATGACTCCGAACGGATAGGCGATGCCATAAGCAATGGAAGCCAACGGCGACTGGGTACTGTCGATAGCGACAGCCAATCCTGGTGTACTGGTCAAGGCCCCGGCTATCAATCCCACAAGACTAGGAGTATCAATATCGAAAAGATATTTCAAACCGACACCCGTCAGACACGCAGAAGCCACAATTAATAAGGTTATCAAGATCAATGTCTTTCCCTTGCTCCGGAAAGAATGAAAAAAGCCAGGTCCGGCCTGAATTCCAATAGTAAAGATAAAAAGGACCAGTCCGAAATTCCCCAGTTCCTTCGGAATGGAAACGCCCCAATGCCCGAAAGCCAATGCTATAAAAATTACAGCAGAGACATCGAGCGACAATCCGGCTACTTTTATGCGCCCCAGCATAAAGCCGAGCGCTACAATCAAGAATACAGAAAAATAAGATGATTGCAGTAAGTCGATGAACATAAAATCAGTCTATAAGATTTCAACTATTATGGAAACAAAGATAAGCATTTACCTTTGATATGCAAACATTCCATGACTCATAACATCAAGATATTTCCCTTAACGATGCAATCACATTGTCAGCTATCCTTAAGTCCTGTAATATACGCATATAATTTTCTGTAAAAGAGATGTCTGGTCAATGTGGAAGCATCCCCCAATATGATCAGTTTCATACGGGCACGGGTCATGGCCACATTCATCCGGCGCAAATCATTCAGAAATCCAATCTGCCCCTCTTCGTTGGCACGTACCAGACTGATCAGAATAATGTCACGCTCCTGTCCCTGAAAACCGTCTACCGTATTGATGGTGATTGCCGGTCGATAAGGTTTAAAGAAACTGTCCTTTCGAAGCAGCTGGCGTAAATATTGTACCTGTGCCTTATAAGGTGATATCAACCCGACATCGATACGTTCATCCAGAAAACGCTCTCGACCGATCTTTGTAATATATGCCTTTAGTTGGCTGATTGACAGTTCTGCTTCCGCCTTATTGATCCGTCCGTAATTTTCACCCACAAACTCCTCATTACAATCCATTCCTTCGGTATTAATCCACTCTATCGGTGTATCGAAATCAAGAATACTACGATATCTGACTTCAGGTGCCGACCGTAACAGTCCATGATAAAACCATTCGGAGGAAAAATGCATAATTTCATCATTCATACGGTATTGTACAGCCAGCAATGAAACCGTCTCCGGCTTATTCTTCACAATAGACTGCATCAACGTATCTCCAAGACCTTCACGCAATGCCTGAGGATTCTTGACCGTAGGGGGAAGCTGGCAATGATCACCTGCCAGAATTACCCGATCGGCCTTTCTCACAGGTATCCAGCATGCCGCCTCCAAAGCCTGGGCCGCTTCATCAATAAACAGGGTACCGAACTTCTGCCCTTCCAGCAAGCGGTTGGCACTACCGACCAATGTACAGGATATTACACGGGCTTCGCTGAACAAAGCATCATTAATCCGGATTTCCAGTTCAGTAGCACGATCTTTCAATGAATTGATTTTCGTACGGATAGAATCCCGGTCGGAAGATTTTCTCATTCTCTGATACAACTCCCGGACTGCCTTCCGGATACTCCATAACTGCGGATAATCGGGATGAGATTCAAAACGACGTTCGTACGTAAACGAAAGCATTTTATCGTTTACCCTGCTCGGATTTCCGATACGAAGCACACTTACCCCTCTGTCAACAAGTTTTTCGCTGATCCAATCGACGGCCATGTTACTTTGCGCACAGACCAGTACCTGATTCTCACGATGCAGGGTTTCATAAATGGCTTCCACTAAAGTCGTAGTCTTTCCGGTTCCCGGAGGTCCGTGCACAATCGCCACATCCTTTGCATGTAGAACTTTATTCACAGCCTCCTCCTGAGTAGCGTTCAGCCAAGGAAAACGGACCGGCTGAAAAGAGAAAGTCGAAACCGGCAATGTTCCATGAAAAATATCGCGCAATTCGGCCAGCCTGTTATTCTTCGCATGAATAACTTTCCCCAATGCATCAAACATCAGCCTATAGCTTGTTTCATCGAAATAAAGCTGCACACCTAACATTCCTTCTTTACTCTGCAAAGCCAGCAAAGCACCGGCATCAGGCAACACAACCACCATACAACCGTTATCCACATAACTGACAAAAGCTACAAAATTCAGGTTTTTCAACTTACCTGACATATCCTGAGTGAAGAAGCAGACGGGACGCCCGTATTCGAACTGATGCTCAATATCCTTATCTTCCCGCTGCCTGACTTCAATGACCAACTGGTTCAAGGCATTATAATAACTGCGTCCCAAATCCAACGGATACCAACAGATACCCCTCTTAATCTTACGTCCAACTCCCATCAGTTCAGTCTGTTGTCTAAACTGATCCTTTTCATATTCATATTCCATCTTCAACAAATCATATTGATGCTGGAGATACAATATAGGAGACTGTATATTTGAATTATCTTTCATTCCTGTTCTTTTTGATTCCGTTCGGCCAACATCTGTGCACGGGATTTACTCTGGGTCACTACATAAACCCCGGTAAAAATCAAGATTGCCGCCAAAGCCTTGATCCAACCGAAATGCCCCATCCCCAAAAGAATGGAAGCGCTTGCTCCGACTACCGGCTGAACGTAATTATACATACTTACCACTGTGGGACGAAGCGTCTTCTGCCCCACCAACATACAAATATAAGCTACAAATGTACCGAAAAAGACAACATATCCCACTTGCAACCATACCGTTACCGTACAGGCAGAAAAATCGGTTACTGCAAAATCATGATATGAAAAAGGAATAAAACAGATAGCAGCATACGTAAACATCCATTTCATCAACGTAAACACATTATAACGTGCTATCAGTTTCTTGAATATCGTCAGATAACAGGCAAAACTGACTTGGGCAGTTATACAAAGCGCATCACCCAACATACTTCCTCCGCCTTGCGAAACCGGACCACGGTTACTCAAAATCAACATCAAAGCTCCAATAGAACCAAGAAAAATACCCGAAACCTTCATCGGAGTCACCGGTTCCTTCAGAAACAATGCCGCCAGAACCATAGTAACAATAGGCATAGTTGTCGTTACGATAGAGGCATCGACTGGAGAAGTCAATGACAACCCGAATGTAAAACAACCTTGATTACATACGATACCCAACATACTGGCAAAAAACAACAGAAACAGATCGTGGGGATTCACTTTCTCTTTCGGAGCAAACAAAGACGCTATCCAGAAACATGCCGCTCCGCCAATCATACGCATATTTGCCAACAGCAGACCTGTAATTCCCGCATCCATTGCTGCCTTCCCTATAGGAGACATTAATCCCCACATGGCCGCAGCCGCAATCAAAGCTACATGAGCCCTAACAACTTTACCATCCATCTTTATTTCCATTTTACAGTACAAAGGTAAGAGTTCTCCAAAAAAGAGAGAATGAAACATTGATTTATTCCTTTATATTTTCTATTTTTGTTAAGGCACTATCAAATATCTACAGTCATGAAGAAACAAGCCGACTACATTAAAAGAATAGAAATCAAAGGCCTTTGGGGAGGACGAAAAAACATAGCCTGGAATCTCCGCCCCGATGTGAATATCTTGAGTGGAGTAAACGGTATAGGTAAAACCACCATCCTGAACAGTACGATACGCACCCTTGATGAAATGGAAGGAGCCCCATTGACCAACGGCATCCATCCAGGCGTATCATTCGTTTTCAGCCCGGAAGACGCCACTTTCATTCATTTCGACGTAATACGCAGTTTTGATCGTCCTCTAATCAATGCCAGCCTGCTCGAAAAAGTCGGGAATCAGCATATAAAGACAGAACTTGACTGGCAGCTTTATCAGCTACAGCGCCGCTATCTGGATTACCAGGTCAATATAGGTAACCGCATTATCGAATTATTGACCAGTGGAAATCCAGAAGACCAGTTAAAAGCTACAGAGGTTTCCAAACCCAAGACTCAATTTCAGGACATGATAGACGACCTCTTCAGTGAAACTCAAAAAAAGATTATTCGCAAAAGCAACGAAATTCTATTCGAGCAGGACGGTGACGTACTGACTTCATACCAGCTGTCTTCAGGAGAAAAACAAATATTGGTCATTCTGATGACGGTCCTGGTACAAGACAAACAACACTGTGCCCTGTTTATGGATGAACCGGAGGTATCACTTCATGTAGAATGGCAGCAACGCATGATTTCCCTCATCCGAGACCTGAATCCAAATGTACAGATCATACTGACCACACATTCACCTGCCGTCATCATGAACGGATGGTTGGATGCAGTGACTGAAGTAAGTGATATAACCTTATAAAACTCAACTCTTATGGGAAAAAGACTGACTGATAATCTATCGTCACTCTATATAGCGGCGGCCAATAGTCTGAAGCCCAAACGAGCAAGAAGAAAAATCGTGGCATACGTAGAAAGTTATGAGGATATATCTTTCTGGAGATCCCTATTGGCTGACTATGAAGATGAAACCCGCTACTTCGAAGTTATGCTACCTTCTCAAACCTCACTTGCCAAGGGAAAAAAGACTGTACTGATGAACCAATTGGGAAGCCAGCTTGGAGAAAATATGATCGCCTGCGTAGATAGTGATTACGACTATCTGCTTCAAGGGCGTACCCAAACCTCCCGATACATGCTTGAAAGTCCTTATGTGTTGCAGACCTATGCTTATGCCATTGAAAACTACCACTGCTATGCAGAAGGCCTGCACGAAGTATGTGTACTTGCCACATTGAATGATCATATGATCATAGACTTTCCCGCATTCATGAAACTTTATTCACAAATAGCCTATCCTTTATTTGTATGGTCGGTATGGTTCTATCGCAAACATATTTTGTCTGAATTTTCCTTGCTTGATTTCTGCTCTTATGTAAAACTTGACCAGGTAAGTACACACCATCCGGAAAAGAGTCTGGAAGCCATGTCCAAACGTGTAAGCCGAAAACTGAAAGATCTGGAACATCACCATCCTAACGCCATCTCTGAAATAGAGGAAATGAAAAAGGAGTTCCGCAATCTGGGGGTACATCCGGACAATACCTATATGTTCATCCAAGGACATCATATCATGGATAATGTAATACTGCGTCTTCTCAATCCTATATGTACTGTCTTACGGAGAGAAAGGGAGCAGCAAATACATCAGCTGGCCTTGCATGACGTCCAACTGCAAAATGAGCTGACCAGCTATCAGCGCAGCCAAGTTCCAGTAGAACTTGTCATACATAAAAATACTAACTACAAAGACTCCCCACTTTATAAAATGATGCAACGTGACGTAGAAATATTCTTGAAAATCATCAATAAGAACCAACCACATAAAAAAGATCCCCGATAGAAACGACAATCAATCTATCGAGGATCTTTATGATGGAATGAATCAGAATCAGGCATCAAAGTTTCTCCGGAGTATTTTCCAGAGTTGCAACCAGAAACTCATAGAATCTCTTTACAGACTCAATATTACACCGTTCTTCCGGAGTATGAGGACACTGTAAGGTAGGCCCGAATGAAATCATATCCAATCCTGGAATAATAGCACCGATAATACCACATTCCAAACCCGCATGAATAACCTTCACTTCTGGATCGACACCGAACTGAGCCTTATAGGATTCCTTCATGGCATGAAGAATAGGTGAATTGACATTCGGTTCCCAACCGGAATAAGCTCCGGAACGCTCTACATGCATACCGGCCATAGAGAAACAGCTTTCAAGAGCCGTATTGCGATAATCCTTCATTGAATCACGGGCGCTACGAGTCAAAATCTTGATAGAAGCTTTACCGCCACCGATATTCACAATAGCCAGATTAGATGAAGTTTCTACCGTATCCGGAATAGTAGGTATATACCGCTCAACTCCATTCGGACAAGCATAGATAGCATCAACCAAATTATCACGTATTTCCTCAGGAACCATCATCTTCGGCAAATCAATACGTTCAGCTTTGAAGCTCAATCCATCCTCAATAGTAGCATATTCGTCCTGCCATACCTGCTCACATTCACCTACATAAGCCAACACATCTTCCACTTCGGTTTCAGGAACAGTAATTACCACCTCACAATCACGAGGAATGGCGTTACGCATGTTACCACCTTCCCATGAAACCAGACAAGCCTCATCATAAGCAATCACCTGATTCATGAAACGTGCCATCAACTTATTGGCATTTGCATGTCCCCAGCCAATCTGGATACCTGAATGACCACCACGCAAACCTTTCAAAGTTACCTTCAGAGCAACGTCTTCCGGATCAGTTTCTTCTTCCTTGTATTCCAACGTAGCCGTCAGATCTTCACCACCGGCACAACCGATATATAACTCACCTTCTTCTTCCGAATCCAGATTCAACAGGATATCACCTTCTATGGTACCCGGCTTCAGACCGAACGCTCCATACATGCCAGTCTCTTCATCGGCAGTAATCAAGGCTACCAATGGTCCATGTTTCAAATTCTTATCCTCCATTACAGCCATAATAGCAGCAACACCCATGCCATCGTCCGAACCCAATGTAGTGCCTTTGGCTTTCACCCATTCACCATCAACATAGACTTGGAGAGAATCCTTTTCAAAATCATGAACAGTATCTTTAGTTTTCTGAGGCACCATATCCATATGGGCCTGCAAAATCACCGTCTTACGATTTTCCATTCCTGGAGTAGCAGGTTTGCGATAAATGATATTTCCCGCTTCATCCTGAAATGATTCAACGCCTACACTTTTACCGAATTCAAGCAAGAAAGCCTGAATTTTCTCCAAATGACCCGACGGACGGGGAATCTGTGTCAATGAATAGAAATGCTTCCACACATTCTGTGGAGCTAAAGAAAGAATTTCACTCATAATATTATTTCTTTTTATTTGTAAGCGGCAAAGCCACTAATCCATATATGCCTAACAAAATTAATAAAAATGTTTGGATTCCATGCACCAAAAGCGCAAATATTCCAGCATCTTCTTTTCCTACCCCATACATCATCATCATAGTAATCACTGCAAAATGCCAAGGACCTGCTCCATTCGGAGTAGGTACCACTACCGCAATACTGCCCACAACAAACATGACCAGTCCTGCCACCAAACCCAAACCAGCCGAAAAATCAAAACTAAAAAAAGCTACATAAAACTGAAAAAAGTAGCAAGCCCAAATTCCTATTGTATACAAGACATACAACCAAGGACGCTTTACATGACGGATAGAAAGACAGCCTTGCCAGATATTGGCAATCAGTCCTCTTACCCGAGCAAAAATAGAAAGATTCCGTATCAACCACACAATCAACACAATTGCAGCCAATATACAAACTAGCGTTATATAAAAATTACTGGAAGAGAACAAATGGACAAAAAAAGTCCCGTCTGTACCGGTAACCTGAAAAAAACGGGCAAAAATCCCGGATTGCAACAACAGAGTTACAGCCGTAATCAACAATACACACATTGAATCTATCAGCCTTTCAGATACAACCGTACCCAACGATTTCGAAAAAGAAACCCCGTCATATTTAGCTAAGACTCCACAACGTGAAACCTCACCGACACGCGGTACGACCAAATTAGCCGCATACGAAACAAAAATGGCATAAACACTGTTCGACAGCTTCGGATATTCTCCCAATGGAGCTAAGGCCAGATTCCAACGCCAACCACGAAACAAATGTCCGAATACTCCGAAAATCAAGGAAAAGAGCATCCATCCATAATTCATGCCGCCATCAAGTACTGCCCATACACGTTTAAAATCAAAACCATGATAGGTCCATATTAAAATTACAGCCCCTAAAATCAGTGACAAACTTATCTGAAAGACCGTATTTATAAGCTTTTTTACTTCAGTTCGTTCCAAAACCCGACCATTTATTTAAATTTAATGCTTAAATTTGCATGATGCAAAGATAATATCTTGCTGGAATAATTTTTAATTTATCCCCAGAAAATACAAAAGGAATGAAATTAGTTAAGCCGAAAAAGTTTTTAGGACAACACTTCCTGAAAGATTTGCAGATTGCAAAAGACATAGCCGACACCGTAGATACATACCCAGATTTACCAGTTTTGGAAGTCGGCCCAGGAATGGGAGTACTAACCCAATTCCTCATCACTAAAAACCGTCCGGTCAAAGTTGTGGAACTCGATTTCGAATCGGTAGCTTATCTCAGAGAAAATTTTGCCACATTGGGGGATAATATTATAGAAGAAGATTTCCTTAAAATGGACTTGTCAAAGCTGTTCGACGGAAAACCATTCGTCCTGACAGGTAACTATCCATACAATATTTCCAGCCAGATTTTCTTCAAGATGCTCGATAACAAAGATCTGATTCCCTGCTGTACCGGAATGATTCAAAAAGAAGTTGCCGAACGTATTGCAGCAGGTCCTGGCAGCAAGACCTATGGTATTCTAAGCATATTGATCCAAGCATGGTATCACGTAGAATATCTGTTTACGGTACATGAACACGTATTCAATCCGCCCCCAAAAGTAAAAAGTGCTGTAATCCGCATGACGCGCAATGAGATACAGGATTTGGGATGCAATGAAAAATTATTCAAACAGATTGTGAAGACAACATTCAACCAGCGAAGAAAGACATTACGTAACTCCATTTCTACTATTCTGAACAAAGAAAATCCATTGAGTTCTGATCCTGTATTCGACAAACGACCGGAACAATTATCCGTACAAGAGTTTATAGATCTGACTAACCGTGTAGAACAAGCTCTTGCCGGACAATCAATGTCAGTAAAAGAACAATAAATAAAAATGTAAGTCCCAAACCTATCGGCTTGTGATCTTAATCATGATACATCAGTATGGAAAGTGAAGATATAAGAAAAATTTCAGAACTGATCGAAAATAAAAATTTCGATCACCTTAAAGAGGTCTTGAATGATCTCCATCCTGCTGATATTGCAGAGCTCTGCAACGAACTGGATGCAGAAGAGGCCCGTGTCATCTATCCTCTTCTGGATAATGAAAAAGCTGCCGATGTATTGGTGGAGATGGATGAAGACGCCCGGAAACGTCTTCTGGAAGCACTTCCGTCCGAAACAATTGCCAAAAGATTTGTTGACTACATGGATTCGGACGATGCCGTTGACATTATCCGTGACATGGATGAAGACAAACAGGAAGAAGTTCTTTCCCATATTGAAGATATCGAACAGGCTGGTGACATTGTAGATCTGTTAAAATACGATGAAGATACAGCCGGAGGTCTGATGGGTACAGAAATGGTAATCGTCAATGAGAACTGGAGTATGCCCGAATGTCTTCGAGAAATGCGTATCCAGGCTGAAGATATGGATGAAATCTATTATGTTTATGTTGTAGATGACGATGAACGCCTACGCGGAGTATTTCCTTTAAAAAAGATGATTACAAGTCCATCCGTTTCCAAAGTAAAGCATGTTATGAAAAAGGATCCCATAGCGGTTCATGTTGACACTCCTTTGGATGAAGTAGTCCAAGTCATTGAAAAATATGACCTGGTAGCTGTTCCTGTCATTGACAGCATAGGAAGACTGGTAGGACGGATAACGGTAGACGATGTCATGGACGAAGTACGTGAACAGGCAGAACGTGATTACCAGTTGGCATCCGGTTTGTCACAAGACGTAGAAACTCACGACAATGTATTCCGTCAGACAACAGCACGACTTCCATGGCTACTTATAGGCATGCTTGGAGGAATAGGAAATTCAATGATACTAGGAAACTTTGACACAACTTTCGCCGCCCATCCTGAGATGGCCTTATACATTCCATTAATCGGTGGTACAGGAGGAAACGTAGGAACACAATCTTCAGCACTGATAGTACAAGGCCTTGCCAACAGTTCGCTGGATGCTGAAAAAACCATCCAGCAGGTTCTAAAAGAATCCGTAGTGGCCCTAATCAATGCCACTATCATTTCCATGCTGGTCTATATCTATAATTTTATCCGGTTTGGAGCTACTGCTACAGTAAGCTACTCAGTCTCCATCAGTCTGTTCGCTGTAGTCATGTTCGCATCCATATTCGGCACATTGGTTCCAATGACCTTAGAAAAACTAAAGATTGATCCAGCCATTGCAACAGGGCCGTTCATCTCCATTACCAATGATATCATCGGCATGCTCATGTATATGGGTATAACAGTTTTATTGGCCTAAAAACTTTTTAATGAAAATCTGTTATCAAAGTTGAAAATAATCAGAAAAAAAATATGATAATAAGATTTTATTTTTTTAATTTGTAACATTAAATAGCTTATTATTTCTAAAATCTATATACGATGGAATTAAATCAGACAAACCGCCCTATTACTGAGGCACCCGTGGACAGTATTCCCGAAGCTTCAGTCCCAACTCCTGAAGATTCTGAAAATGCTACAGTCTATGTACCCAAACAAACTCAGGAAGAAGTAATCAAACGCTTGTCAGAAATCAATGAAGATGCCTGCAACGCAGATAAGCAAGAAATCGATATACTAAAACAAACATTCTATAAATTACACAAGGCAGACCAGGAAGCTGCCAAAAAAAAATTTGTGGAAGAAGGAGGGAATCCGAATGACTTTGTTCCTTCGCCCGACCCGTTCGAAGAATCTTTCAAAGAAGTAATGAACTCTATAAAAGAAAAAAGGAGTGTCATGGCTGCAGAACTGGAACAACAGAAAGAAACCAATCTGCTAAGAAAAATGGATATTCTGAACAAGATGAAGGCTCTTACCGAAACCACTGAAGATACCGGTAAAATCTATAACGAATTCAAGCAACTGCAACAGGAATTTAATGATATAAAACTTGTTCCAGCAGGTAAGGTCAACGAATTATGGAAAACCTACCAGACATATACCGAAAAATTCTATGATATCGTCAAGCTGAACAACGAGTTCCGTGAATATGACTTCAAAAAAAATCTGGAACAAAAGACACATTTGTGTGAGGCTGCTGAAAAATTGGCTGAAGAGCCGGATGTCATCTCAGCATTCCACCAATTGCAAAAACTACATCAGGAATTCCGTAGCATCGGTCCGGTTGCCAAAGATTTACGTGAAAGCATATGGGCCAGATTCAAGGCGGCATCTACTGCTGTAAACCGCCGCCATCAACAACATTTTGAGATGCTGAAAGAAAAAGAACAGCAAAATCTGGATCAGAAGACCGTTATCTGTGAAATAGCAGAAGCCATGGAATATGATACGTTCAAGACTTTTGCCGACTGGGAAGACAAGACCCAAGAAATCCTGGCCCTACAGGCAAAATGGAAAACCATAGGCTATGCACCGCAAAAGATGAACGTTAAAATATTCGAACGGTTCCGTGCAGCCTGTGATGAATTCTTCAGACGCAAAGCTGCCTTTTTCAAGTCTATAAAGGAAAGCATGGCCGAAAATCTCGAAAAGAAAAAAGCTTTATGCGAAAAAGCCGAATCATTAAAAGATAGCACCGACTGGAAAACAACGTCCGAAATCCTTACTCAGTTACAAAAAGAATGGAAGACTATCGGACCTGTCGCTAAAAAACATTCAGATGCGGTATGGAAACGTTTCATTGAAGCCTGTGACTATTTCTTTGCACAAAAGAATAAAGCAACCAACTCCCAACGTTCCGTCGAGCTGGAAAATATGGCAAAGAAAGAGGAAATAATCAAGAAACTCGCTGCCCTTGATGCATCCGGAACCACAGATGATTCAACAGCCCAGCAAACAAAAGACTTGATGAAAGAATGGAACACTGTTGGACATGTACCGTTCAAAGAAAAAGACAGACTTTACAATGAGTTCCATGGACTGATTGACAAACTATTCGACAAACTCAATCTGTCGGCTAGTGAAAAGAAATTGAACAACTTCAAATCAGGGCTAAGTAAAGGAGACAACTTATACCGCGACAGGGAAAAACTAGTCCGCACCTATGAAGGACTGAAAAACGATATCAAGACTTATGAAAATAATCTCGGATTCTTGAACTCATCATCCAAGAAAGGGAATTCATTAGTTACTGAAATCAACCGGAAGATTGAACGCCTGAAAGGTGATATGGAACTTGTTCTGAAAAAGATAGCTGCTATCGATGAAAAGCTGAAAGAACAATAATCACATTAACATAAAACCATATATCTAATACCATTGTCATGAAAGATTTAAACTAACCTTTCAATGACAATGGTATTTATGTATCCAAACAGAATCAACCAACAAAAACATATATGAAAGACAATAATGAGGAAATGTTTCCGATAGTAGACGAAGAAGGTAATATCACCGGAACCGCTACTCGTGGAGAATGTCATAATGGAAGCAAATTACTACATCCGGTAGTACACCTTCATGTATTCAACACTAAAGGAGAACTCTACTTGCAAAAACGTCCCGCATGGAAAGACATCCAACCCGGAAAATGGGACACTGCCGTAGGAGGGCATATCGATTTGGGAGAAAGCGTGGAAATTGCTTTAAAGCGCGAAGTAGAAGAAGAACTGGGCATCATAGATTTCACTCCTGAACCAATAGCTCATTATGTGTTTGAATCCGACAGAGAAAAAGAACTGGTATTCTGTTTCCGGACAACGTATGACGGCCCTATCTGTCCCAGTGAAGAACTTGATGGAGGAAAATTCTGGACACTCGACGAAATCCGGAAAAATCTGGATCAAGGGATATTTACACCTAATTTTTCCAATGAATTCAAACGCCTAAATTTTTAAGCCACAACATTACACAAAACAATGTAACCATTCTATATTCCGCCACGACAATTTTATCGGCT
>ULQU01017824.1_pt1 | contig 19812 bp, 19 predicted proteins | sample 1954841 | NCBI WGS metagenome assembly ULQU01 (sample SAMEA4835664, study PRJEB28245) | human gut metagenome | biome: gut microbiome; material: fecal sample | place: Denmark | collected 2008
CGGAAGAGGCACCGCTGCATTGATTTTTTTTGTAAAGTACTCAAGTTTCGCAAGTAAGCCCCCACACGCCCTGAAAGGGCAGAAGCTCCTAGCCCAGGAGGGCACTGAAAAAGTCCCCATTTTTAAGGACTAAAACGGAAAAAGGTTACGATTTATAACTTCTCTTTCCATAAATCGTCTTAATAAGGCTGTATTTGACAGAAAAAGAAGGATAAAACTACGATTTATCCGTCATTAACTTTCAATCTGAAAGTGGATTTTACTTTTTCAGTGCCCTCCCTGGGCTAGGAGCTTTTGGGCCTTCAGCCCGTACTTGAACCACATGCGCAAGTTCAGTAAAGAACATAGATTTTTTGTTAAGAAATAGTAAAATCGGCTTTTCCCGTGCAAGGATTAGCCGATTTTTCATTTTATCTTCAGAACTCACGATTCAGATTCCGATACGGGAACAGCCTTTTTAAAGAGGAACAGTCCCTTTGGGTCAGGAGCGTTGAGTCATTAAAATGAACCAATAAATTAGAGAAATATGAACAAGAAAGTATTTAGTGCAGCTATTTTAGCTTCAGCTGCAATGGCTATGACTTCTTGCAGCTCAAGCAAGAATGCACAGAATGAGAACGCAACGAAGGCTGAGAAGATAACGGAGGCAGAGGCTGCCCGTCCGTCAGCAGATGAGGAAATGGACGAGAGTTATCTTGTCCTCTCAGAGGCTCAGCAGAACATCGTAAAGAAGAATAATGATTTCGCTTTCAGACTTTATCAGCAGATCAGCGGCATGGATTCTGAGGTGGTTTCGCCAATGAGCATCGCCTATCTGATGGGAATGCTTGCAAATGGTGCCGACGGCAAGACTCAGCAGGAGATTCTGAAGGCAATCGGTTGCGAGGGCGTGAGCTTGAAGGAACTCAACGACTGTTATAAGGCGCTGATGCTTTCGGCTGGCAAGCTCGACAAGCAGACAACCGTAAATATTGCCAACTTTATCGCTATCAACAAGAATTTCAGACTGAACAGCGATTTCGCTCGTACCGTAGCCGATTCTTATCAGGCTGGCGTGGAGAGCATGGACTTTACCATTTCTAAATCTGCCACTCGCATTAATGACTGGTGCAAGAAGCAGACTAAAGGCATGATTCCTAGCATCATCGACCAGGTAGACCCTGCAGCTGTTTCTTACCTCCTGAATGCTATTTATTTTAATGGAATCTGGCAGGAGAAGTTTGATGCGAAGAATACCCGCCTCGAGAACTTCAGCGGTTACACCCGCGATATTAAGAAGGTGAACATGATGCACCAGAGCAAGAAGTTTGCCTATACTGAAAATGATATGTTGCAGGCTGTAGAACTGCCATACGGAAATGGAAGTTATCAGATGACCGTTCTTCTTCCTAAGGCTGGCAAGAGCATCAGCGAGGTGATGAAGGAGATGGATGCTGATAAACTTCAGAAGTTGAGTAATGACATGGATCTTTGTCAGGTGGATTTAAAATTCCCTAAGTTTACCACAGAGATGGATTTGTCGCTTAACCAGATTATCAGTAAATTGGGCGCTCCAAGCATCTTCCAGCCAGGCACGGCAGATTTCAGCCGTTTTGCCAATGGCAGCTTCTACGTATCGAAGATGTTGCAGAAGGCAAAGATTGAGGTAAGCGAGCGTGGAACAAAGGCTGCTGCCGTAACAGCTGCTGTGATGCTGACCTCACTGGGTCCTCACGAGACGAAGCGTGTAGAATTTCATGCTAACCGTCCATTCGTTTATTTCATTACTGAACGTAACAGTGGCGCCATTCTCTTCATGGGTCAGTTCCTGGGAGAATAATAAAAGAGAATTTGCAGGTTCTTAAAACTAGAAAAGCGAAAGCCAAGTCCGTAATCCGGAATCTGGCTTTCGCTTTTTATTTCGCATAATTCACTTGTTTACTCCTGAAACTTTTCTATGAACTCATCCTCAGTAATGATTGGAATATTGAGTTCATGGGCTTTCTTGTTCTTCGAACTCTGCGAAGCTGCATCGTTGTTAATCAGGAAGTTAGTACTCTTGCTCACGCTTCCCGTAACCTTGCCGCCCTGGCTTTCAATATAAGCTTTCAGCTCGTTGCGGTTCTTGTAATGATGCACATCTCCGGTTACAACGAAAGTCAGCCCTTGGCATTTATTTCCCGTTTCTACAGGCTCCTGCTCCTCGATAATCAGCTCGGACAGCAGATGCTGCACATGCTGGAAATGAACATCATCCTTGAACCAGGCGATAAACTTGGCACTCTTTTCAGGTCCAATACCATCAATGCTTGCAAACTCATCATCGAACATGCTCAGACGCGCCGTTTCTATCAGTTCCTTTACCTTGTAACGGCTGAGCAGTTTTTTAGCCACATCGCCGCCGCAGAGCGGAATATTCAAGGCGTAGAGCAGATGACGGCCGTCAGTATGGCGGCTTTTCTCTACACTCTCCAGAAGATTGCTTACGCTCTTCTTGCCAAATCCTTCGAAACAGGAAATCTCGAACGCATAATTCTTCAGTTTGTAGAAATCCGCATATTCCCTGATAAAACCATGATTGATGAATTTCCAGACAGTCTGTTCTGAGATACCGTCAATATTGATTCCTTCCTTGCTGACGAAGCGGGCAAATTTCTTAAGTTGTTTGGCTGGGCAGGCTGCATTGGTGCAATGGAGAGTCTTGGTGCCGCTCTCGCTCTCGCGCACTACGGCTGGCGCATGGCAGACCGGACATTCGTTGGGAATGACAAAACTCCCCACAACCTCTGTAATATTGATTACCTTCGGGATAATCTTATTGGCCTTGATGACCTGCAGTCTGGTTCCCTTGTCGCCAATGCCCAGACGCTCGCATTCGCTTACATTGCAGAGCGAGGCACGCTGCACGGTGGTTCCTTCAAGTTCTACCGGTTTGAAAACAGCTACAGGCGTGATGGTGCTGGCTGCGCAAGACCATTCGATGTGGTCGAGTACGGTGTCAGCATGTTCATCTTGCCATTTAAAGGCAAATCCTGCCCTCGTAGCGTGATGGCCTGTAACCGACCCCGTAGCTGCATAAGCCGTATCATCGTAGCAAATCACCAGTCCGTCTACCGGGAAAGGATTCTTCTTGCTTGTCACCTTCTCCGTAAACTTGTCTATTTCCAGCTGGATATTTTCTGTGGTAGGGTGGTCAATACGCTCACGTTCTACAGGATTCATTCCCAGGTCTTTCAGCATCTGCATGCGTTCGCCCCATGAGGTAAGTTCCCGCTCAGTATAAACCAGGGTGAACGGAATCCATTGGATGTGGCGCTGCTTCACCTCTTCAATATCCTTCAGCGTGAGTGAGCCTGAAGCGAGGTTTCGTGGATTGGCGTAATCGCCTTCGCTTTCGATGATGAACTGTTCGAAATCAGAATACGAAATGACGGCTTCTCCTCTTACTACAAGATGTCCTTTCTCTGAAATGGTAGCAGGAATGCCTGAAATGGCTGGAGCCAAGTGGGTAATGTTGGTGCCGATGTGTCCGTTTCCGCGGGTAACAATCTTGGTAAGTTTTCCGCCGTCATAGGTTACTACGAGGGTTAGTCCGTCCAGTTTCCATGAAATCCAGATAGGGCGGTCTTCTGCCCATTTTACAAGATCACTTACCTGTTTGGTCTTTGCCAGAGAGAGGGCGGCAAATTCATGCTCCTCTTTCTTTCCTACGATAGAATCTTCTGACACACGATTAGTAGGGGAGTCAGGCAGAATTTCGCCTGTTTCCTCTTCCAATCTCTTGAGCTGGTCGAAAAGGGCGTCCCACTCATAGTCGGTCATGAGTTCGCCTTTTCCGTTATAATAACTATCCGAAGCTTGGTTGAGTCTTTCAACCAAGCTCTTCATCTGCAATAGTTTCTCTTCCATAATGAATGTTTGAGGATGTTTATCAAATGTTGTGTTTTTCGATGGTCAGGAATTATTCTGCAGGTTCCATGGCTATGGAGAGTTTTTCAAAGGCGAAACGCTGACCTCTGTTTCCTCCATAGTTTACACGTCCGCAGATGCAGAAACCCATCGAAGACAGAAGGTTAATCATCGGCGTATTGTCAAAGTTGGTGTCAACCTTGATGCTAGGTATTTTTTCTACCTCGCACATGCTGTTCACCTTACTGATGAAAATACGCGCCAAACCTTCACGCTGGAAACTAGGCAACGTGGCAAAGCGATGTATTACATAATAATCGCCATCAGTAATCCAGTTGCCTACTAATTTCTTGTATTTGGGTTCACCATTCAATATGACTGCTCCATAGACAACCACCTCTTCGTTTACTGTCAGAACGAAGGCGTTGCCATTTTCTATGTCTTTTCTGATGTCTTTTTCTGATGGATATTCCTCAGTCCATTGGTGACGTCCCGATTCTATCATACTTTGGCGAGCCTGGTCGATGACTTTCCAGCAAGCAGCAAAGTCCTTTATATACGCCGGTCTGAAGTTTGTCTTCATATTTTAATTACGCTTTTATTATTCGGGTGCAAAATTAACAAAAAAAAACGAATTAAACTAAAAAACGGAGGAAAAACTTCACTTTTTTGTTCGTTTTCCTCCGTTTTTCTTGTTTCCTGCTCATTTTGAGCTATTTTTCCTTTGCTTTTTGCTAAGAACTGGGCAGAATAGATTCTGCAATATTTGTTCTGAAGATAGACTTCTGTTCTGCTTGTCTACTTCTTTAATCTGTTTTATGCCAGACATTTGTCGAGTTCAGCAATAATAGCATCTTTCTGTTCCTTGATATGCTGACCGATGAATACGATTTTTATCATGCGGTCGCCCAATTCCTGATCCCATTCCTTCTGCAGCTGTGGGTTATTCATCAAGACCTGGGCGAGTTCGTCCTTCGGCATGGTAGCCAACCATTGGCCAGCCTGCTTTACAGTCTTCTGCTTGCCCGCCTGTTCGAACACGTAGCACATGTCGCGCTCATCATCGAAATAGCAGATTCCCTTGGCGCGAACCACGTCTCTAGGCCATTTTCTTGCTACGAAATCATCGAAGAGACCCAGGTCGAAAGGCTTGCGACGGTAGTAAACGAAGGTGCCGATTCCGTATTCCTCAACTTCTCCGCCTTCATGATCATGGTCATGGTCGTGATGATGGTGATGATGATGATGTTCATGCTCGTCATGATCGTGGTCATGGTCATCGTGGTCATGATGATGATGCTCATGTTCGTCTTCCTCGTCATGATCGTGATGATGGTGATGATGCTCATGTTCGTCATCATCATCTTCTTCTTCATGCTCTTCGTTTCTTTCTGATTCAATCTCCTGAATCCAACCGGCTGAAGTGGATACAGTTTCCCAATCAAACTTCTTGGTGTTGACGATCAGATTCAAGTCAACGTCACCATAGTTGCATTCAAAGATTTCTGCCTTAGGCTGGATGGCACGGATAATTTGCTTCAGGTGCTCCAGCTCCTTAGGTTCAACCTCTGCAGCCTTGTTCAGAAGAATGATGTTGCAGAACTCAATCTGCTGGATGACGAGCGAAGCCAAATCTTCCTCATCCATATTCTTCTTCATCAGGTCGCTGCCGTTGGAGAATTCATCCTTCATGCGCAAAGCATCTACTACGGTAACGATGCTGTCAAGGCGCAGAATGCCATTCTCGATGTACTGAGGACCGAGGGATGGGATAGAGCAGATGGTCTGTGCAATAGGAGCAGGCTCGCAGATTCCGGAAGCCTCGATGACAATGTAATCGAAACGCTTCATGTCTACGATTTCCTTGAGCTGTTCTACCAGGTCCATCTTCAATGTGCAGCAGATGCAACCATTCTGGAGAGAAACGAGCGAATCATCTTTCTGACCTACTACGCCACCTTTTTCTATCAAGGCTGCATCAATATTGACTTCACCAATATCGTTGACGATGACGGCAAACTTAATACCTTTTTCGTTAGCTAAAATCTTGTTGAGAAGGGTTGTCTTTCCACTACCCAGGTAGCCTGTCAAGAGCAATACAGGCACTTCCTTCTTTGCGTTCATATTAAAATATTTTAATGTTATACTTCTTAAACCCAGTCTGCTGATAATGCTGCTTTCTCGGGCAGCTGTCATCTGGCAGTCTGACGGTTTTGCGAAACTGCAAAGATTGTGCCACACCTTATTTTTTTGCCATCTTTTTTTCGTACACCCCTTTTTTGTCAGTTATCTTGTGTTATTTTTAGGTTATATTTCATGTTTTTCTCATTTTTCTTTGGTGGTTTCAACTAGAAATAGTATATTTGCAGAGAAAATGTGTTTCAAACAGCACATAAACTTAATGAATAAACATATTTTATATACATAAGTAAGTTAAGATGAAAAAGTTTAAGGTTTTAGTTTTGACGGTTGTGGCAGTCCTTGCGCTATCGTCTTGCGGCACTACTCAGACAGTGCCTCTGACCGGTCGCACTCATCGCATCTCTGTATCCGATGAGCAGGTTCTCAGTCTGTCTAATCAGGAATACACAAAGTACATGGCTTCTGCCAAGAAGTCGACCAATGCAGCCAATACAGCGATGGTTCAGCGAGTAGGAAAAAGACTTGCCAATGCTGTTGAACTCTATTTGAAGCAGAATGGATTTGAAGCCGACGTGAAGAATTATTCATGGGAATTCAATCTGGTACAAGATAAGTCTGCCAATGCATTCTGTATGCCTGGCGGTAAAATCGTGGTTTATGAAGGACTTTTGCCTTACACTCAGAATGAAACCGGTTTGGCAATCGTTTTGGGTCACGAAATAGCTCATGCTGTGGCTAAACATAGTGCTGAGCAGCTCACCAAACAGCAGAATCAGCAAACCGGTACAAGTATCCTGGGAACTGTGTTGAACCAGACAGTAGGTAATGGTGTAGGAAATGTAGCAAGTGCAGTTGCCGGACAGTATTTCTCATTCCGCAATCTGAAGTATTCCCGTGATAATGAAACCGAGGCAGATTACATGGGGCTTATCTTCGCTGCCATGGCTGGTTACGATCCTCAGCAGGCCATTCCTTTCTGGAAGAGAATGTCACAGGGCTCTAGCAGCAATCAGAGTGATATTTTCAGTGATCACCCTTCAGACGCCAAGCGTATTGCTGCCTTGCAGAATGAAATGCCTACTGCGCTGAAGTATTATAAACCTCAGACAACTTATAAGGTAGGTTCTACGAGCAAGACTTCTACAACCAAGAAGACCAGTAGAAAAAAGAAGACTACAACCCGCAGAAGATAAGGATTAGAAGAATCAAATTAAAATAGTTAAGTATGGAGTATTTATCTCATAACCTTTGGCTGGTATGGACGTCGGTGATGTTCATCTGCCTCATCTTAGAGTTGTCTTCCGGCGATTTCTATGTTACTTGTTTTGCCATTGGTGCGCTCATCAGCATTCCTGTGGCATTAGTAGGAGCACCTTTCTGGGTGCAGGTAGTGGTTTGGGCTATCTGCTCTATGCTTAGCATCTGGTTGGTTCGTCCGCATCTGCTGAAATCGCTACACAAGGGTGGGGAAGACCGCCGCAGTAACGCCGATGCGCTGGCAGGACAGATAGGGGAAGTGACCGAGATGATTCCTGCCGGAGGATATGGTAGAGTGAAGCTGGATGGAGATGATTGGAAAGCGGAAGCTCCGCATCTTGCCGAACCGCTTGCTGTAGGCGATAAGGTTCGCATCTTAGGTCACGAATCTATCATCCTCAAGGTAGAAAAAGTTTAGGTAGGAAAAGTTTAAATTCAACATTATTCACTTAATCGTATAAACATCATGAACATAGGAATTTATGTGCTGGTGGCTCTAGTAGCACTTGCACTCGTAGTGGTTAAGAAAACCATCGTCATCATCCCTCAGAGTGAGACGAAAATCATAGAGCGTCTCGGACGATATTTTGCTACGCTCAAGCCGGGTATTAATATCATCATTCCTTTCATTGACCATGCCAAGGATATTGTGGCGATGAGAAACGGAAGATACCTTTATACAAACAGCATCGACCTTCGTGAACAGGTCTACGATTTCGACCGTCAGAATGTAATCACTAAGGATAATATCCAGATGCAGATAAATGCGTTACTCTATTTCCAGATTGTGGACCCATTCAAGAGTGTGTATGAAATCAACAATCTGCCAAACGCCATAGAGAAACTGACCCAAACTACCTTGCGTAATATAATAGGTGAGATGGAACTTGACCAGACTCTTACCTCCCGCGATACGATTAACACCAAACTCCGTGCAGTTTTGGATGATGCAACCAATAAGTGGGGAATCAAGGTAAACCGAGTAGAGTTGCAGGATATTACACCTCCTGAGAGTGTGCTCCAGGCGATGGAAAAGCAGATGCAGGCTGAACGCAACAAGCGTGCTACCATCCTGACTTCTGAAGGTGAGAAGGAAAAGCAGCGCCTGCTCTCAGAAGGTGAGAAGGCTGCCATCGTGAACAAGGCTGAGGCTGCCAAACAGCAGGCTATCCTGAATGCAGAAGGTGAGGCTACTGCCCGCATCCGTAAGGCTGAGGCCGAGGCTATTGCCATTCAGAAGATTACGGAAGCTGTAGGACAGAGTACGAATCCAGCCAACTATCTCCTGGCTCAGAAATACATCAGCATGATGCAGGAAGTGGCTCAGGGTAAGGATAATAAGGTGGTTTATCTGCCATACGAGGCAACCAATCTCTTGGGTTCTATAGGAGGAATCAAAGACCTTTTCAAGGGATAAAGACATCTGAGTCAATGGATAATGCCCTTTGACTCAAGAAATAAAGCACTCTGAATATCAGTAAACTGCAAGTTCAGTAAGTAAAAATATTAAACAGGATAAAAATGAAGAAAATCTGTATCGTTGCAGGTGCAAGACCTAACTTTATCAAGGTTGCGCCCGTAATTAGAGCAATTCGTAATGCTCAGGAAGCTGGTAACGAAATCAGCTATCAGTTGGTTTACACAGGAAAAGAGGATGATCCGACTTTGGAATCTTCTCTTTTCGATGACTTAGGCATTCAGAAACCGGATGCTTATCTCGGCGTAGACTGTCCAAACATGAACGAACTTACCGGACAGGTGATGGGTCAGTTTGAGCGCTATCTGCAGCAGAATGCTACAGATGTTGTCATTGTGGTTGATGATCTGGCTTCAACCATGGCTGTGGCTATTGTTACCAAGAAGCAGGGTGTGCAGCTTGCTCATATTGCAGCCGGAACCCGCAGTTTTGACATTACCATGCCAAAGGAAATCAACCGTCTGGTGATTGATGGCTTGTCAGATATTCTCTTTACCGCTGGCATTTCAAACAACAGCATCGCCAACAAGGAAGGTGCAGAATTGTCTAAGGTTTACATGGTAGGAAATGTGCTTATCGACAACATCCGCTTCCTTCAGTCTAAAATGCAGCGTCCGGAAGTCATGGACGAGTTTCATCTGAAAGAAGGTGAATATATGGTTCTGACCTTGAACCGCAAGGCCATCGTCAATAACATTGATGAGATGAAATCGCTCATTTCTGTCATAGATGAAGAGGCGCGCCAGGCTGGAGTGAAGGTAATTGCTCCGCTTCGAGGTAAAGCCTTGGGCTTCGTGCTCGCATTCAAGGCTTATCAGGAAGAGAGTAATCATCAGAGTGGAATCCAGGTGGTTCAGCCGCTCGATTATCTGTCGTTTGCTTATCTTACAGCTTACGCCAAAGGTGTGATTACCGATTCGGGTAATGTGGCTGAAGAAGCTACCTTCAATGGGGTCCCTTGCATTACGCTCAACAGCTATACTGAGCATATTGAAACCGTAAAGGTGGGTACAAACGAACTGGTTGCAGAAGATCCGGAGTTACTGAAGCAATCTATGCAGAAACTTCTGAAGGGTGAATGGAAGAAAGCGGGCATTCCTGACAGATGGGATGGTCGCTCAGCAGAAAGAATAGTCCAGATTCTCGCTGAATAGAATCTAAACTCATAGGTATAATCTCATGGAGAGAGATGATGCTATGTAAACTGATTCTTTTCAGAATAAACTTAGAGGTTCACTTCAATATGATTATATTGAAAAGTGAACCTCTTTCTTTTTATGCTTTATCTTTTTCTTAAGTTAAAACCATCCTTTTCCTTAATCCTTTTCAGGCGCCTTTGGCACAGGATAGTCGTATTGCTTGAAATAGGACGGCGTCTTATTATCATACCATACTCCTTCTACGTTTAAGCCGATAGAGAAAGTCTTTTTGGAATTAGTGTATCTTACACCGGCTCCTAAAACGTTGGCGCCAGGTACTCCCATTCCGTAGCCACCCGGCATGATTCCTCTGCCCATTCCCCAAGGATACATTCCGTAGCCCCAAGGCGAATAGCCGTAGGGACCATAGCCATAACCGCCATAACGGCCGTAGAGAGAATTGTAATTGTTGGCTACACTAAGCTGACCGTAAACGTAAGCCTCCCAATGCTCATTAAACTGGTAGCCCAGAATGCCGTAGACTCCCCCGTCATGATAACTGTCTCCACCATAGTTTACATTGTTGATATAAGTGCCCAGAGCCAACCAGAGTTTGTTGTCTTTGGTGAGTGGCGTTAGGTAGGTTGCATCGATGGTCTGAGTGAAACCGCCTCTGTGAGGCACATTCTTGCCGAATGTGGCAAAGGCAGAAAGATCTACCGAGAGATTCAATCCCTTGTGCAGCCCCCAGCCATAGCCCAACGGATAACTCAAGCTGTTGGTAAGATTGGAGATGGGATTATTATAATAGGTGCTGTCGAGTGAAGCTTCCCCCAGTAACCCATTCTTGCCGAGAGTTTCTTTCTTATCTGAAAGTCGGGCAGGAGTCATATATGCATTCTTCACCGGTTTTCCCTGATAAATCATAGGTTTTCCTGCCTGGTAAACCGTATCGCCAGGCAGCAACCATTCTTCGCGCGGACTGTCCGGACTGTGCAATGGTCCGAAGCTTACCTGTTGCTGTGCACTTGCCTCTGTAGTGAGGAAAGTGCAAAAAGCGATGATAATATATGTTTTTTTCTTCATAATTGATTGCATTTTCTGTCTTCTGGTGCAAAGATAGGAAGAATGTATGAAACAAAGTAACTTTTCCCGCATAAAAAATCAATTTTTTAGAATAAAATCATTATCTTTGCATCCGATAACATAAATAGATGTAAAATTATACAAAAATATGAAGAAGATCATCAGATTATTGACACTCGCTCTTCTTACGGTGCCTGTTACGACATTCGCTCAGAGTGAAGGCAATCAGAACACATCAGAACCAGCCGGAAAAGTTGTGGCGTCTAAGCCCGATTCTCTGCTAGACTGGGAAACACCGCACGATCCAACCTGCCCTCAGGTGTTGCTGGAAACTACGATGGGCAACATTCTCGTGGCTCTTTACAACGATACTCCCAAGCATCGGGATAATTTCCTGAAACTTGTCAATTCGGGCTATTATGACGGTTGCATCTTTCAGCGTGTCATCAAGAATTTCATGATTCAGGGTGGCGATTATTCATGCAGAAAGGTGAACATGGAAAAGCCGCAGAAGTTTGATGTAAACTATACGGTTCCGGCAGAAATCATCTATCCTAAATATTATCATAAGCGCGGACAGCTCTGTGCTGCTCGAGAAGGAGATGATGAAAATCCGACCAAAGCTTCGGCGCCTACTGATTTCTACATCGCCTGGGGCAGAAATTTTTCTCCACGGCAGATGGAATATTATGTAGAAAAACTGAAACGGGACGGCAAGTATTACGCCATTCCTTCAGAACAGTTGCAGAAGGGCTACATCAAGCATGGTGGTGTTCCTCACCTTGACAACGGCTACACTGTATTCGGAGAGGTGCTTGAAGGCATGGATGTGGTTGATAAGATTCAGAATGTAGCTACCGATAAGGCGAACAACGACAGACCTCTCACAGATGTCATCATCCTGAAAGCCAAGCAGATGAAGTAACTTTCGGATGGTAAACTGAAGAAATAAGTAACTGAGCCCATTATGGGAAAAATCGATAAGTAATAATATTAAATACGAGAAATAATGAAGTCATTAAAGGAATTATATAGAATAGGTAAGGGACCATCGAGCAGTCATACGATGGGGCCTCAGCGTGCTGCCAAACTTTTTCTGGAGCGTTGCCCTAACGCTTCTTATTATGAAGTAACCCTCTATGGAAGTCTGGCTGCTACAGGTAAGGGACACATGACTGATGTGGCAATAGAAGAAGTACTCAAACCTCATAAAACTGTGAATATTATCTGGCAGCCACAGACTTTCCTGCCTTATCATCCCAACGGAATGAAATTTGTGGGCAAGGATCTGAACGGCGATGTTATTGATGAATGGACCGTTTACAGTATTGGTGGTGGAGCCATATCAGATGGTACTGCCGGCAACGAAGAGCTGGGCGCCAAGGATGTTTATGATCTGAACAAGCTCGCCGACATCAAGCAATGGTGCTATGATAACGGACGCTCATTCTGGGAGTATGTTGAGAAATGCGAATCGGAAGATATCTGGGATTATCTCGACATGGTTTGGCAAACGATGAAGCAGAGCATCAGGAATGGTTTGGACCATGAAGGTGTTTTGCCTGGTCCGCTGAAGCTACAGCGTAAGGCTGCCACCTATTATATAAAGGCGAAGGGTTACCGTGCTTCCCTGCAGAGCCGCGGCTTGGTTTATGCTTATGCGCTGGCTGTGAGCGAAGAGAATGCTTCGGGTGGCACCATCGTTACAGCTCCTACCTGTGGCGCCTGTGGTGTATTGCCAGCTGTACTCTACCACATGTTTACATCTCATGATATGAGTGAACAGCGCATCTTGAGAGCCTTGGCTACAGCCGGATTGGTGGGCAACATCGTAAAGCAGAATGCTTCTATCAGCGGTGCTGATGTAGGTTGCCAGGGCGAGGTAGGTGTTGCCTGCGCCATGGCTTCGGCTGCAGCCTGTCAGCTTTTCGGAGGCAGTCCGGCTCAGGTAGAATATGCTGCTGAAATGGGATTGGAGCATCATCTCGGAATGACCTGCGACCCGGTTTGCGGACTGGTTCAGATTCCTTGCATCGAGCGAAATGCCTTTGCTGCCGCCCGAGCTTTGGATGCAGACCTCTACGCTTCCTTCTCAGATGGCCATCATACCGTATCTTTCGACCGTGTAGTTGAAGTGATGCGACAGACGGGACATGACCTACCTTCGCTTTACAAGGAAACAAGCGAAGGCGGTTTGGCAAAGGGATTTCCAAGAGACATTTAGTCATAAAATGCTTTGCTGAATCATAAAATGTTTTTCAGCTATTTTATTCAGTTTGGTAAGAGGGCTTTTATTTTGGCACGCTATTTGTAAGCCCCCTTGCCAAACAATAATAAAGTAAATACGAATAAAAAACATTTTATATTATGGCACAGAAAGGTAATATTGGTGTAACGACAGAGAACATTTTCCCTGTCATCAAGAAATTCTTATATTCAGATCACGACATCTTCCTCCGTGAGATGGTTTCAAACGCCGTAGATGCTACACAGAAGTTGAAGACTCTTGCAGCTCAGGGCGATTTCAAGGGCGAGATAGGCGACACAACCGTTCGTGTCTCTCTCGATGAGAAGGCTGGAACCTTGACTATCAGCGACCATGGTATAGGTATGACTGAGGAGGAAATCGATAAATATATCAACCAGATTGCATTCTCAGGCGTAACTGACTTCCTCGACAAGTATAAGGAGAATGCCAACGCCATCATCGGCCACTTCGGTCTCGGCTTCTATTCTTCTTTCATGGTAGCCAGCAAGGTAGAAATCATCACTAAGAGCTACAAAGAGGGAAGCAAGGCTGTAAAGTGGAGCTGCGATGGTTCACCTGCTTTCGAAATCGAAGATGCAGACAAGGCTGAGCGTGGTTCAGACATCATCCTCCATATTGCTGATGATTGCAAGGAATTCCTGCAGAAGAGCAAGATTGAGGAACTTCTGAACAAGTACTGCAAGTTTATGGCAGTGCCTGTAGCCTTCGGCAAGAAGACCGAGTGGAAGGACGGCAAGAATGTGGAGACTGATGAGGATAACATTATTAATAATGTGGAGCCTCTCTGGACCAAGACTCCTAGCACCTTGAAGGATGAGGACTACAAGAAGTTCTATCACACCCTTTATCCAATGCAGGACGACCCGTTGTTCTGGATTCATCTGAATGTAGACTTCCCATTCAATCTCACGGGTATTCTCTACTTCCCACGCATCAAGAGCAGCATCGACATGCAGCGCAACAAGATTCAGCTCTATTGCAACCAGGTGTTCGTAACCGACCAGGTAGAGGGCATTGTACCAGAATTCCTCACATTGCTTCATGGTGTAATCGATTCACCGGACATTCCGCTGAACGTAAGCCGAAGCTACCTTCAGAGCGACAGCAACGTGAAGAAGATCTCTACCTATATCACCAAGAAGGTAGCAGATCGTTTGAACTCTATCTTCAAGGAGAACCGCAAGGAGTTTGAAGAGAAATGGGATGATCTCAAGATCTTCATCAACTACGGAATGCTCTCTCAGGAAGATTTCTACGAGCGCGCAAAGGACTTCGCACTTCTGAAAGATGTTGAGGGCAAGTACTTTACTTTCGAGGAGTACAAGACGCTGATTAAGGACAACCAGACCGATAAGGACGGCAACCTGGTTTATCTCTATGCCAACAATAAGGAAGAGCAGTATTCTTACATCGAAGCTGCCAAGCAGAAGGGTTATTCTGTACTCCTGATGGAAGGTCAGCTCGATACGCCGATGGTAAACATGCTGGAGCAGAAGCTGGAGAAGAGCCGCTTTACACGTGTTGACGCCGACATTATCGACCGCCTCATCGTGAAGGAAGATGCTAAGAAGACCGATTTGAGCAAAGAGCAGTCTGACAACTTGACAGAAGTATTCCGCTCTCAGATGCCTCAACTCGACAAGACAGAATTCTTTGTAGAGATTCAGGCTTTGGGCGAACAGAACCAGCCAGTGCTCATCACTCAGAACGAGTACATGCGCCGTATGAAGGCGATGAGCCAGTTCCAGGCAGGCATGAACTTCTACGGTCAGATGCCAGACAGCTACAACATCGTACTGAACTCAGACCATGCTCTGGTAAAGAAGGTATTGGAAGATGCTGAGGCCAACACTGCTGAAACATTGAAGCCAATCCTTGCAGAAATCAAGGGTCAGGAAGCTCGCCTTGCCGTACTCCATCAGGAGCAGAACAAGAAGAAGCCTGAAGAGATTACCCAGCAGGAGAAGGATGATGTTCACAACACAGAGAAGGCCATCAGCGATGAGAAGGCTAAGCGCAACGAAATCATCTCGGGCTATGCTAAGAACAACAACATTGTTCACCAGCTCATCGACCTTGCCCTGCTTCAGAACGGTATGTTGAAGGGTGCTTCGCTCGACGCATTCCTCAAGAGAAGCGTTGACATGATTAAGTAATCCAACCTGAAAAAAGGTTCGAATGGAGAAATAAAACTTTGCGATGCGTAACATTTCATGTTACAAATTGTATCTATCATATGTGCTAAATGTTTCAAAACGAACATTTAGCACATTTTTTTTCGCTTTCCTTTGGTGGCTTTCTTTTTTTTTATTACCTTTGCAATATCGATAAACGAAAAACATGATTAAAAAAATCGCCATCATGGAACAAACAAATTCAAATTACAGCATTATTGCTGATTATTACTCTGAACACTACAACGAGCTGAAGTTGTATGTCATGTCCCGTTCGCTTCCGGCAGACGAGGCTGAAGACATCGTGCAGAATACTTTTGTGCGATTACTTCGAGGCGATAAGATGATTACGCCTGTTACTTTACCTTGTTTTGTATACACCATTGCCAAGAATCTGATTATCGATTATTACCGTCGCAAGCATAAGATTGAGGAGTATGAACACTTCCTGGGAGCTAGCGACTGGATGGGAAGATATGATGTTGATGGCGAATCTGTTTTCTCTGCCCAGCAGATCAACGAGATTCTGGAGCGTGGCATTGCCCGGCTCACGGAGAAGAGAAGCAAGGTTTACCGCCTGAATCTCTTCGAAGGAATGCAGGTGAGCGAAATTGCCCAAAGTCTGAACCTCGGATATAAAGCGGCTGAGAATCGTCTGACTCTGGCTAGAAAAGAAATAAGAGATTATATGAAAAAAGAGTTGGCTAGTTAAAAATGCTAGTCAACTCTTTCTGTTTATTCTTACTGCCTTGCTGAAAGGCAATTCTTAGCTATTTTTTTAGTTTTCCTTAAACCCGATTACTCTTGTCAAACCTTTATCAAGATAAAAGGTTTGAGTTACTTCCTGCTTATCGCCCTGATGGTTGGTCAGCTTGTATGTAGCCCTTAAATATAATAAGGTGTCGGGATAAGCTGCATCCTTATAATCAATATTCTTCTTGACGTAAGGCAGTTTGCTGACATTTTGTCGCATCACCTTCATCTGGCCGAAACTGATCATGGCGGTAGGAGTGAGGCGGGAGAACCGCTCATAGCTGCAGTCCTGATCAACGAGGTTTTCATCAAGAAAATCCTTGACCAGAGATTGAGCCTTGTGCTGATCGCCACACGAGGTGAACATCAGCACAAGTCCTGAAACCATGACAAACATCATTTTCTTTATCATAGACATCTTCTTTTTTATTTAGCCACGCTGCTTTTATGAAACTCGTTGTTTTATTTAGCACGCTTGCTTATTTAGCCACGCTGCGGAGAATCTCCAGCAAGTGATCCCAAACCATCTCTACTGTAGGAATGAGAAGAGCCTCGTCTGGGGTGTGAACATTGCGAAGGGTAGGGCCGAAACTTACCATATCGAGCTCAGGATAACGCTCTGAGAAAAGACCACACTCCAAACCGGCATGAATACCCTTTACCAATGGCTTTTTGCCGAAGAGCTTTTCGTAAGCCTTCACAGTCAGGTCGGTAAGCTTGCTGTTGGCGCGCATCTTCCAAGCAGGATACTTGTCGCCTACAGTTACCTCGGCGCCAGCCAGAAGGAAGGCTGCCTTTACAGTGTTGGTCATGTTCTCCAGATTGCTCATCACGTTACTTCGCTGAGAAGCTACGATGTTGATGCTGTTTTCATCGGTCATCACGCTTGCCACATTGCTTGAGGTTTCTACCATCCAGGCAATCGCCTCATCCTGACAGGTAGTAAGCGGACCGTTGTCTACAGCCTGGAGAGCCATTACGAACTTGTCAGCTACAGCTTTCTCGATGACAGGTGCAGCATCGGTGCTGCTCATATTGAACTGCATAGCCTGTTCGGTTACGTGGAATTCATCTTCTACTTCTGATGCAAAGATGTTCCAGTCGGCACGAACCTGTTCCTTATCAGCATTCTTGACGGCGAAAACAATCTTTCCGTCGCGAGGAATCGCATTGTGCATTTTGCCGCTGTTGAAGCTTACGAGGCGCAGACTTCCATCCAGTTTCTCATTTTCGAGGAAGAGGAAGCGGGCAAGAATCTTGATGGCATTGGCGCGCTTCTTGTTGATGTCATCGCCCGAGTGACCACCGTTGAGACCCTTCAGCGAAGCTTCCATGAAGAAATAACCCGCAGGAGCCTCTTCGCGTGAGAAGTGGAAAGTGGCATGGGTTGTCTGACCACCGGCGCAGGATACGAAGATTTCGCCTTCATCCTCTGAGTCAAGATTGATGAGCATCTTTCCGGTCATAAAGCCCGCCTTCATGCCGTGAGCACCGGTCAGTCCGGTTTCTTCATCACGTGTAAAGACGCACTCGATAGGACCATGCTCAATATCGTTGCTTGCCAGGATAGCCAGCTCGATAGCGCAGCCTATACCGTCGTCAGCACCCAATGTAGTGCCTTTTGCCTTAAGCCATTCTCCGTCTACGTAAGTCTGGATGGCGTCTTTGTGGAAATCGAAATCAACATCTACCAGTTTATCGCAAACCATGTCCATGTGGCTCTGCAGGATGATGGTTTCAGCATGCTCGTAGCCTGGAGTGGCAGCTTTACGGATGAGCACATTACCGGTTTCATCTACCAGCGTTTCGAGCTGATGAGCCTCTCCGAAAGATTTCAAAAACTCAATCATGTTCTCCTCGTGCTTGGAAGGACGAGGTATTTCGTTGATTTTTGCGAACTGCTCGAACACGAGAGCAGGCTTCAATTCACTTTTATTCATTTATTTTCTATTATTTTGTTTTGATAAAACATTTATTTCTGCTATTTTGTTTTGGTTATTCCCAAAAAAATAGTACCTTTGCACCCAAAAGTGCACTAAGGCACTGCAAAGGTAATAAAAATGATAAAATTAATGTTATTAAGCGTGTTAATAATTGCTATTTGCATGGCATTATTTTGCGTAAAGTTGATTTTTAAGAAGAACGGAAAGTTCTCTTCCCAGCATGTGCACGACAATCCGGGCTTGCGCAAGCAGGGCATTCATTGTGTGGTGGATCAGGACCGCGAGGCAAGGGAAGCCAACAAGGCTTATTAGAAAATAGTAATAATATAATATGATAGAAAAAATGAGAAAGAACATTTTGAGTTCAGTGGCAATTGCAGCTGTTGCTGCCCTGTCATTGGCATCATGCAACAAATCTCAGCCTCAGGTAGAGGCTAAGTCAGAGAGCAAGGCTCCTGCTGAATTGAAGATTGCTTATGTAGAGGTAGACTCTATCATGACTCAGTATACCTTTGCTAAGGAGTATTCTTCTATCTTGGAGAAGAAGGGTCAGAACATTCAGGCTACTATTGCGCAGAAGGGCCAGCAGCTTCAGGCTGCAGCAGCCAACTTCCAGCAGAAGATTCAGCAGAATGCTTACACCCGCGAGCAGGCTGAGGCTATCCAGGCTGGACTGCAGAAGCAGAACAACGACCTGCAGGGCTTGCAGCAGCGCTTGAGCAACGAGTTTGCTGCTGAGCAGGAGAAGTACAACAAGGCGCTCCACGACAGCATTGCCAACTATCTTGCCCGCTACAACAAGGACAAGAAGTATAGCATCATCTTCTCTAAGAGCGGCGATAATCTGCTCTATGCTGACAAGGCTTACGATATTACAAAAGAGGTGATTTCCGGCTTGAACAAGGCGTATAAGGGTAAGCTGAAGAATGCGGAGGCTGCTCCTGCTAAAAAGTAAGAGAAATGCTTCGTAAGGAAAGATACGATTTTATATTGAATCATTTCAGAAGTGCGCTGCCGAATGTAACTACCGAGTTGCAGTTCGGTAGCGCATTTCAGCTTCTGGTGGCTACCTTGCTTTCTGCGCAATGCACCGACAAACGCATCAACATGGTTACACCTGCTCTCTTTGCCCGTTATCCTGATGCGCAGCACATGGCACAGGCGAGCGAGGATGATATTTATGAGTTGATCAGTTCGGTGAGTTATCCGAATGCCAAGGCGAAGCATCTTGCTGAAATGTCTCGCCAGCTGGTTGAGATGTTCGGAGGTGAGGTGCCTGAGGCTGCGGATGATTTGGAGAAGTTGGCAGGAGTGGGGCGCAAGACGGCGAATGTGATTCGTGCCGTATGGTTCGGTCATGCTACGATGGCGGTGGATACGCATGTTTACCGTGTGAGTCATCGTATGGGTTTGGTGCCGAAAACGGCAGATACGCCCAGAAAAGTAGAAGATTATCTGATGAAACACATTCCGGCTGAGGATATTCCGAATGCGCATCATTGGATTCTGCTGCATGGCAGATATATTTGCAAGAGTACGAAACCGCTCTGCGATAAATGCTTTTTTAATGAATATTGCCCAAAACTGCTGAAGGACAGTAAACTTTAGAAATAGTTAAAGTTATTCAAGTTTCGCATGTAAGTTCCACACGCCCTGAAAGGGCAGAAGCCCCTAGCCCAGGGAG
>ULQU01038822.1_pt1 | contig 19793 bp, 6 predicted proteins | sample 1954841 | NCBI WGS metagenome assembly ULQU01 (sample SAMEA4835664, study PRJEB28245) | human gut metagenome | biome: gut microbiome; material: fecal sample | place: Denmark | collected 2008
AACAAGGGAGGCAAGAATGTGGTGCAGGGCGAGGGATAGTGCGGTTTTGGGAGGGTTGGTGTGGGGCGAGGGGTGTGGCAATCCCTCAGTCTTGCGACAGATAAGGTTGAGAGGATATTAAATATACTTGAATCGCTGAGCAAGGCAATTTATGATAAGAAGTAGCCTTGTCGCAATCCAGCTCCCTTTACTCAAGGGAGCCAAGAATGTGGTGCGGGGCAAGGGATAGTGCGGGTTTGGGAGGGTTGGTGTCAGTGCTGTTGTACAGATAAAGTCACGAAAATATTAACTCCTTGTCGGTGCGGAAAATGTTTTAGGCAGTGCTTGGTGATATATTTCACCTGACCGGTGGGTGTAGGGTGCGGTTTTTTGTATTATGAGCCGCATTTATGACCGTTTGCGCCGTTATAACAACCGTTCGTGCCAAAAAGTTGAAATCGCAAAGCAAATGAGTTATGATATAATTATAAAATTATAAGGGGGAGAGGTATGCTCATCTGCGTTTACGATACCGCAAACGAGGCGGAGATACTGAAAGCGAAAATAACACAGATCGCAACGGCGGCATATCGAAGAATTGCCTACAGGGTATGTCAGAGGTATGAGAGCTTTGCGACGGAGTGTAAGACGGCTGACCTTATAATCGTGCTTGCCGACGGAGCGGACGGTATGGAGGGCGTTATTGCGGCGAAGAATGCCGACAGGGATACGCCTGTAATATGGCTGTCGGACGATGAGGGATTCGGGGCGCAGTCATACAGGCTTGGCTGTACCTATTTCCACAAAAAGCCGATACCGCTTGAAAAGCTGAAGGAGGCACTGCATAAGTGCAGGTGCATGGCGTAAGCACGGGTAAATCTACAGGAGGAAAAACATGAAGAAAAAATTTGTACGGCTCATAAGTGCGGTGCTGTCTGCGGCAATGACGTTGACGGCTGTACCGCTATCGGCATTTGCCGAGGGCGAGGAGCATACGCATGACGGCGAGAGCAATGTCATCACGACACCGCTTGATTTCAGAGAAAAGACGGCGGACGAAAACGGTGTCGGCTGGAGCTGGGTATATGACACAAAGACGCTGACGCTTAACGGAGTGAACATTCAGGCGACAACAGAAGAGAATATGATGAGCGTCGTAACAGTCCCTGACGGTACGAAAATAGTGCTGAACGGTGAAAACACTATCGTACAGACCGATACCCTCGAAAGCGATACATACGTTCTCAGTGCCGTAAATAATAAAGAGGTCAATTGTGACGGCACAATGACGATCAGCGGCGACGGTGTGCTGAATGCAGAGAACCGCTCTACAGACAGTATGGCACGCTCTCTCGGCGGATCAATAATCCTGAACGGCGGTACAGTAAACGCAACAGGTACTGTAAAGACAAATTCGCTTGAAATACATAATGACGGTGTGCTGAACGCAAATGCGACAACTGCATCTTTTGAGGGTGTGGCTGTCAATGTCAGCGGCGGCATTACTGTTGACGGCAACGGCAGTCTTACTGCAGTAGGTTGTGCTAATGAATCTACGTTAAACAGTGCAATATTGCTTACCAGTAATTTCGGTGACAAAATTTCCGTCAGCGAAAACGGCAGTATTACTGTGCCTGAAGGCAATGCAGCAAGAGTCGGAATATACTACAGCGGAAACAACGGCGACGGAATGGATGCCGAAATAAGCGGCGGTAAGGTCACTGCTTATGGTGCTAAGTATGGCATTTACAAAGTAAACCTTATAATGAGCGGTACAGGCTCGGTATACACTACGGGCGGTTCATACGCTATCGGTCAAACTGTACCGACAATAGACGAGAATGAATTTGTAATAAAGGGCTCGACCGAGTCCAAGGCTTCAGAAAGCGCTGTAACAGGCGAGGTCAAGCTTAACGGCGGCTATTATGAGATTGACGGAGCGGACGCTAAGACGGTAGTTATAAAGCCTGATACTTCTCCCCGTATAATACTCGGAAAGCAGACAGGAATATTCAAGACGGAAGAGTATGAAATAATTGAAGGCGAGACTGATACCAAGCTCAAGGGTACGGTTTACTTTGATATTACTCTGAAGAATATGAGCGATGAAGAGTTTGCAGACGCAAGAGGCTATTTCGGCGGCGATGAACCCGATTTATCAGCAAGCATAATCAAGACCGATTACGGCTGGGTGTGCATGGTCTGCGATACCGAGTTTTCGACTACATACGACACTGATAATACTCTTACAATAAAGTGCGGAGATATTGTATCCAATACCGTTCAGGTAAAGTCGAATGCAAACCGTTTCAACAAGGTTACACAGGGTGACAACACAAACAGAACGGTTTTCTATACAAACACTTCGCAGGAAGAGAAGGACAATTACAAGCTTGTAAGCACCTATACGGTTGACAGTGAAAGCATAAGCTATAACTGGTACAGTACGAACAGTGCATACAGTGCAGATGAGCTCGGTGCGGCAGTATCCGGAAGCAACGGCGAATTCAAGCTTGCGGATAATATTCCTGCCGGAAATTATGTTCTGTATTGCGATATAACCTATTCAGACGGTGACAGCACAGAAACTGTTACAGAAAAATTTACATTTACATATAAAGAATGTGCACATGAAAACGGTTATTCCGACGGTAAATGCACAAACTGCGGAGCGTTATGTGATCACAGCAATATTGACATTAACACGGGTAAGTGTAACAAGTGTGAGCATCAGTTTGTTGCTACGATCAGCACAGACGGCAGTGCACCGACAGGCTATGACACGCTCGCAGACTGCCTTAACAGCATTACTGCCGATACCGGAAACTATGTTAAGATCTATCAGGATATCGGCGATGCATCGGCAACTGCAATTTTAGATACTATAGATGTAAAACACAATGTTATGATCGACCTTAACGGTCACAAGCTGAACAATATCAAGCTTGGGGTCAACAAACTTGGGGTCAACAAAGACGTCACGCTTACATTAACCGGCACAGCGGGCAGTTATGTTACGCAGGTGTATGTTCGCAAAGGCGGCGGATCATTCATAATTGACAGCGAAGCAAATGTAGAATTTAATACAATTTTTGTTGAGGACAGTGCACGGCTTGCTGTAAACGATGGCGCAAAAGTAACTACAGAGCAGTTGACTGTGATAGCATCCGTGAATGATGACGGAACTACAACGACATCTGTAAAGCTCGCTACGGGAATGAAGTTAGGTGGGCTGACATATCATCGCCAAAACAATTCCGGAGTTCTGAAATTAGGCAATCTTCTTGATGTTACCCGGCAGGCACTGCGACGTGAAGATAACGGCAATTATCTTGATCTTTATAAAGAATATGGAAGTATGGGTTATTCCGTTGTGCTTACTGTTGTTGAGCATACTGACGCTGACCACAAATACAGCACTGGAACAGGCAAGTGCGAGGAGTGCGGAAAGCCCTGCGAGCATGGCGGTGATATAAACACGGACACCGGCATCTGCTCAATCTGCGGTGCGGTTGTGTCTGTCGCACTCTATACAGACGGGGACGGAAACTTACAGTATGTAGATACCGATGAGCTTCACTCTTTACTGAATGAATACAACGGAAGCGGTACGATAAAGCTGTTTAAGGATTATTCTAAACCAAGCGCTCAGTATGACTTATACGGAGAACTTACAATTGACTTAAACGGACGCCAATTTAATATCCGGAGTATTACTCCTTGCAAAAACGGAAAGCTTACGATCAAAAACAGCGGCAATCCGGTTATGCTCGGTTGTAATGTATATCCGACAAACGACGCTTCATACGCCGGCGGTACGCTTATAATAGACGGCGATGTAGTTTTAGACACTTCGATCTATGTATATGATTCGAGTACGGTTATACTGAAAGACGGTACATATACTGCCGGACTTTACGCCAGGGACAGCAAGACATTATACGATATGCTCGGAAAGGGTAAGGCTTTCTTCAAGACTGACGGAACTCTTTTCAATGCAAATGTTAAGGAAATATCAAGCAGTGAAACGCTGACAATCAAAGACCACAGCCATACCTATGTTGACGGCGAGTGCGGCTGCGGATATGTTTGCCATCACAGCGATGTTGACAGTAACACGGGTAAGTGTACAGAGTGTGAATATCAGTATGCGGCTGTTATCGTAAAGGACGGGGCTGTAGCTTCTGTTTATAAGGAAACTGAGATGGGAGCGGCTTTTCAAGCGGCTGACAGTGACGCAAACACCGGCTGTACATTAAGAGTATACAAGAATTATACAGGCAGCTATACAACACTCAGCGGTAAGTTCACGCTGTGGATCGCTGAGAAAGCCAATGTAGGTACGTTAACTGTTTCGGGAGATATAACCGTTACGGGATCGGAAAAAAATAATCGTATTTATGGCGATTTCAATGTAGCGGCCGGCGGTAAGCTGACATTTGACGAAAACTGCGGCGCTAAGGGAACTGTGTCGGTAGGTGCAGGTACATTTGACTGCTATCGTTCACTCGGCATAATACTCAATATAAACGATGCAAGCAGTGACGTAATTCTTCACGACGGAGCTTTCCTAAAAATACGCTATAACGGCGGCGGGGACAGAGCAAACGCAGAAATACTGACTTTATTGGCTGAGAACCGTATGTTTATGACGTCTTCCGCTGTGCCGATAGACGGCTCAAAAGCACTGTTGAAAGACGGTTTTGTAACACCTGTTATTGTAGCACCACATGAAGATCACAGTTATGACAGCACAACGGGCAAGTGCACGATTTGCGGTAAGCGGTGCGGTCATACGGATGTTGACAGCAAAACGGGTATGTGCAAAACCTGTCAGTATGAGTTCGTTGCTACGCTGACTGTAGGCGACAAGGTAACCGGCTTTGATTCACTGAGCGATTGCCTTAGCAAGACTTCAGAAGACAGCGAAAACTATGTAAAGATTTATAAGAATATCGATGATAGAACAACTATAAATGTAAATCATACTGTTACTGTTGACCTTAACAGTCATAAGCTGTATTATATCGAACTCAAGGTCAACAACGACAATGGTGCCGGTAATCTTACATTGACCGGCTCAGAGGACAGCTATATTAGTCAAGTGGATGTTTGCGGAGGTAGAACATTTAAAATTGATAGCGACGCAAATATAAACTTCGAAACAATTTTTGTTGAGGCAGGTGCGCGGTTCGAAGTAAGCTACGGTGCAAATGTAACTGTAAATACTTTGGTCGTGAAGGAATCTTTAAAGCTTTACGGAAGAACAACAACATCTGTAAGGCTTGCTACGGGAATGAGAATAGGTACGTTGATGTATGAACTCGACCGCAACTCCGGCTCCGGCAACCTGCTGCTTTATTCTCTGCTTGGAGAAGGTAAGGCACTGCAATATGACAACAGCGGTGAGTATGTTGATATTTATGAAAAGTTTACATCAAAGATTATACACGATTCGTTTACTGTTGTAGATCATTACGAACACAGCTACGACAAAGCAACGGGCAAGTGCGTCTGCGGATATGTATGCCCCCACAGCGATGTTGACAGCAAAACGGGTGTATGCCTTACCTGCAAATATCAGCTTACTGCGGGCATTTCGGGCGTGGGAACAGCGAAGTATTTCGATAATATAGACGACGCTTTTACTGCGGCATTATCGGAGGTAAACAGCGGTTGTACGCTTACATTGTATAAGCACTGCGAGATTACACAGAACGTAGAAATCGGCAATACAACGTTAACTGTTGATGTGAACGGATATTCACTCGGCGGAGAGGCGGATATAAGTGTAAATAACGGTGGTGTGCTGTACCTTAAGGACAGCAGGAAAAGCACCAGCAGCGGATGCATAGACGCACCTTTTAGTGTAAACGGCGGTACGCTTATAAACGGTACTGCAGACGGCGGCAGTTCAGCCGCAGATGTACTCAATTTAGTCATTAACAGTGCTAAGTGTGTCGAAATATACGGCGGCGTATTTGAGAATGTTTATATTGCACACGCAAGCGGTGTAGTTTTATACGGCGGAAGGTACAACACCATCTGCGGCGAGGAAAGCAACAGCACACCTGTAAACACTCTGCTTGCAAAGGGTTATGCATTTGCGACCTTAAACAGTGTCACACATCTCCCCGAAAGTATAGTTGACGGCAGTGCGAAGACAATCGGCGGAAGACTTACAAATGTCACGGTTGTAAAGCATACTCATACATACACCGAAACAAATACAAAGTGTGCGTGCGGTGCTGTGCTTTATGCAAAGGTGACATCAGCCGACGGTACTACTAACGAATATTTTGACAGCATCGATGAAGGTTTATTATATGCCGATAAGGTTGAAAACAAGGGCTGTGTTTTCACTCTTGTAACAAGCGGTAAGATCAATAGTGGGGTTACGCTGTCAAGCGGTCAGTTTACGATTGCCACTGCCACAACGAATAATGATTATGTCCTCGGTCCTTACACAGGGAAAATAACTATTGACGGTGCGGATGTTATTGCTGAAGGCGATATGTTCATCAGGTGCAAGGTTAATGTGAAGAGCGGATCTCTTACATTACCTGAGGGCTCAAGCGCCGGATTTGATAGTATTGCTATATCAGGCGGTACCGTAACTGTCAGCGAAGGTGTCAATGCTGACAGTTATGTGGGTGCTGATAATTTATTTGTAAGCGAAGACGCAACTGATGTAAAGCTTACTATAGGCGGAGGTACTTACGGCAATGTCTATCTCGGACAGTTTAAATTAAAGGACGTAATCGCAAGCGGTGTGCGTGTGATAAGCTACGACAATCCGACAGATCCGACTGCTGAGAAAACAGCAAAGGCTTTATTATACAGCGATATAGCCGAAAAAAATAATTTTGACTCCGAAAACAATACTGTAAGCTATTATCTGTTTACCAAGTGCGAGCATAAGAATGAGGACGGCAGTTATGCCTTTAATGAAGGCGTATGCAAATACTGTAACTCTGAGTTTGCCGCAAGCGTAAGCTATACGGTTGACGGAAGTGCAAAGACAGAGCTGTTCAGCAATATATGCGACGCTTTTGATAAGGCTAATGAGATAGGTACGGCTACTATAACGCTGTGCAGGGATATTGAAGACAGTGAAATTGCACATGAAATAAATGTTACGGGCAATGTAACGCTTGAACTGAACGGTAAAACACTGGGTGGTCGTTATGGCATAGCGCGTATATCGGTATCTGACGGTGGCACGCTTACTGTAAACGGCGATGGCGATATGGACACACCTATTTACGTTAATGAAAACTCAAAATTAGTCATTAACGGCGGTGGATACTTCAATTCTGTGTCAGTTAAAAAAGGAGGCAACGCAGAAATAGGCGGCGGCACTATACGAGGTCTGTCCGTTCGCGGTAACGTAAAACTCAGCGGCGGTAAATTCAACGACATCGAGATATTTAACGGCAATCTTGAATCTGTTCTGGCTGACGGTTATGCTTATAAAGTGGACGGCGGTGCATGGCTTTCAATTGCAGAACGTGCAGAGAGCGTTTATAGCAGTTTGAATAACAACGATAAACCGTTGAGTGTAGAAGAAGCGCCGATAAAGAGTGCAAGTATTTCGTGGGCAGGCGGAGAAGCGCCTGTTATATACCGTAACGGAGCGAAAAAATTAAAAGTCAATGTTACATGCGATGTGGCGGACACTTCAAAGCGGATAACCTATTCGGATTTCGTAAACGGCAATAATCGCAGTAAAGATTCTAAGCTTTCTGTTAACTGGTATATGGTATTCGGTTATAAAATCGGTGAGATTGTAGCGGAAGACGGTGAGGTTGAATATTACACTGTACTGAAGTGTGACGGATACGAATATAAGTCGAATGCACTTAAGTTTACACTTGCGACCTGCTCGCACCCTGAGGATAGCTTTACCGAGAAAGACAGCAACGGTTGGGTAAGATGCGGTATATGCGATCTCAGAATAGAAGCTCAGGTAATAAAGGCTGACGGTGAGTTGCTGGGATATGCGAGTGTGTATCAAGCTATAAAGTTGGCACAGAAGAACGAGGGCAACACTGTAAAGCTGATTTCGGAAAGAGTACCTGCGTCCATTACCGTGACGGGCGGCAAGTTTAATGTTGACTTTAACGGTAAAGAGGCATATTATCAGTTCTATGTCAACGGCGGTGACGTGACTTTCACTTCTTCAGCAGAACAAGCCGATGTAGAAAATCTGCAAAGCACAATCAAAGTAAACGGAGCTAACGCTAAGGTTACAATTGACGGTAAAATCAAGCTGGGAAGTGTAACAATATCAAGCGGTGCGCTTAAAATAAACAGTGCCGAGAGTTATATTAAAGAACTGTCAATAAATGGCGGAAAGACTGTTGTAAACGGTGCAAATATTGATGCACTGAAAGCTAACGGCGGAGACACGGTCATCAATTATGTTACAGCCGATTCTTTAAGCGTGAATATCAACGGGTCCGGTAGCATCTCTATCGTAACCGGCGAGTTCGGCAGTTTCACTTGCGAAAATGGAAGCAATTATACTTTAGGTAGGGCAATTGCGAGTGGAAGCGCAGTTTTCGGCAATAATATAAATGGCGCTATTATTTATAAATACGCTGATATTCAGAGCATGACCAAAACCAATAGAATTTTTGTTCAAAAGTGCAGCCATAAGGACGAAAACGGCAGTTATGTGCTTGACGGAAATCGCTGTCCTTACTGCAATGAGGAAATCGTTGCAACTGTAAGCTATACGGCAAACGGCGGCGAAGAGACGGATCTGTTCAGCGATATTTATGACGCTTTTGACAAGGCTAATGAGATAGGTACGGCTACTGTAACGCTGCAGAAGAACATCACGGACGATATTACAGATACGATAGCTGTTACAGGCAATGTTACGCTTGAACTTAACGGTAAAAGGCTCTCACAACCCGGTACTGATGTATGGTATTCCATAGAAGTAACGAGCGGTAAGCTGACCGTTAACGGCAGTGGCTTAATAAAACGTGTTGCCGTTCGCAACGGCAGCAATGCGGAAATCAACGGTGGTACTTTCTCTGACTTCATAATTAAAGACGGCGGTAACGCTGTAATTAAAGGCGGTCAATTCTACAGCTTACAGGTTTCAGGCGAAGGCAGAAACGTAGGACAGCTTCTTGCGGACGGCTATGCCTATAGGAGTATTATCGATTCCGGCATCTGGTCTACTATTGCAGAGCGTGAAAAGCAGGATATAGCTAATGTAGAAGTAAGGACAGCGCCGATAAAGAGTGCAACGGCGACAGCAAATAAGACTGTGCTGTACCGCAACGGCGGAGGTGCACGGCAGATCTTATTTAACTTCAATGTTAATACAAGCGACGGATACACGATAAGCGATGCCAATAAGGTCACAGTCGGTTTATATGTAGGTGATACCTTAATAAGAGAGCTCGACTTCGTCGGAAATTCATATACGTTTGCAAATGCAGATGAAATTTCCGATACTGACGGCACTGTAAAGGCACATCTTGTTATCAAGTTAAACGGATACGAATATGTGACCGATGATGTCGAATTTGAAATAGCGACCTGTACGCATCCGTATGGCGCATTAACGACAGACGAGTATGATTACTATCGTTGTTCGTTATGTGATGCCAGCATAAATGCGATACTTGTTAAAACAAACGGCGACAAGGCATGCTATACCGACAATGTGCCCGAAGCATTTGAAGCGGCACAGCTTGAGGAGAACAACGGCTGTACATTAGAATTATACAGAGGTGTGAACAGAGACTGTGAGATCACACAGGGCAGCTTTACCGTTTTATTCAAGAAAACGGGAAGTGCATCTGCTGTGATCAAAGTAAGCGGCGGAAATGTCAAGATCACGGGAGATGACGGCTGTACATTATCGAAGTATCCGGGAAGCTCGGTGGGATATCTCATAGCTGTAACGGGCGGCACGGTAACGTTTGATGACATAACTATCAACGATGACAGTATCAGCGTAAGCGGCGGCAAGACTGTTATAAACGGCGGTACTTATAATAAGCTGAGCGTCAGCGGAGGTACGGTCACTATAAACAGCGGTACATTCAGCAGCATAGATGTAAGCGCAGAGGGCAAGGCACTGAAAGATCTGCTCGGCGAGAACAAGGCGTTTACGACAAGCGACGGAAAGCTGTTTGACGCAAGCAAGGTTTCGGAAAGCGATAATTCACTTACGGTAATCGACCACAGCAAGCATGAGTATGACGAAACAGGAAGGTGCGGCTGCGGTTATCAGTGTGCACACAGTGAGATCAATGCGGAAGGTGTATGCAACGAGTGCAATGCAAAGATGTATGTTGCAGTCACTGTAAAGAGTGAGACCGGAACAACGGTAAAATACTTTACAAAACTTACGGAAGCATTTGAGTTTGCGGCAAAGAACGAAAACAAGGGCTGTACGCTGAAAATGCTCAGAGATTTCTTCGATAGCAATACTGACATTAACGTAAACGGCGGAGAACTTACTGTCGATATGAACGGCTTTGGTGTCTATTTCAATAGCTTTAACGGATCCGGAACCCAAATCACTATACGCAGTGACAGTAAGTGTACTTTTGGGGTTGAAAATGGATTTAGCATGGACGGCGGCACTGTTACTTTCTCGGGAGAGGTCAGCGTAGTTTGCCAGAATGTGAAATTAAATGCCACATATTTCTCCTCCTATGTTGAAACGCTGAAAATTGACACGCTGATTTTAGAAGACGGTGTTCTGCTTAAACAGCTGGCAAGTATCACGAATGCTAATATCGCTAATATAGACTGCTCAAGTGAAATTTATCTTTATCAAATTTTAGCGAGCGGCAGCCGTGTCGATTCTCAGCTGTACAGCGATCTGAAAGCAAACGCTTCGTCAAACTTCGATAACGTAAGAATAATAAGATGCGACCACCCGGACGGTGTGGGCAGAGATAACCGTTGCATATACTGCAATTCATTGATCGCTGCAAGCGTAAGCTATACCGAGAACGGAGCGGAAAAGACAGAATATTTTGTTAAGGAAGATCTGGGAAAGGCGTTTGCCAAGGCAAACAGCGTTGCAAGTGCAACAATAACAATGCTGATGTCTTCCGCTTATGATACAGACTACCTCCCTGTTACAGGTGATGTTACACTTATTGCAAATGGCGATAACGCCATCTTGTATAATACAGTAAAGGTCGCCGATGGCGGTAAGCTGACACTTAGAGGCAACGCCAATATTTTCGCTGTAATTGCCGAGCCGGGCTCCAGGTTGACTGCCGAAGAAGCCACAAGAATCGCATATCTCACCGTAAACGGCGGAGATGTTAAGCTCAGCGGCGGACAATATGATAACATTACGGTAAAAGATGGCAAGATAACAGATATTCTCGGCAACGGCTATGCGTATAAGAAAACAGAGGGCGGTGCATGGCTGACGCTTAAAGAACGTGAGGTGTCGGAAGCAAGCGGTGTTACCGTTGCTAAGGCACCGATAGTACAAGCAACGCTTAGCACAGAAATAAACCAGCTGTATCGCAACAGCAACGCAAACCCCACGCTGAAGTTCAACCTTGCTCTTGCTCACGGCTCGAACCTGAACGACTCGTATGTAAGTAAGAGATACGGTATAAACTCCTATGTAAGCGGAGATATAATTTATAGCAGCTTAAGCGCACTTGTAACTGACGCTAAATTGTCGGCAGACGAAATAATTGATAAGGCAGGCGACAGCGATGTTGCCGAGATATACTACACAGTTATTACCGATGACGGCTATGAAATAAAGTCGAACACTGTAAGCATAGACCTTGTTGACTGTGATCATTCTCAGGTGGTCGATCCTACAGCGGACAAGGAAACCTCAGGTAACATTACTGAGCCGACATATTGCGAGATATGCGAGAGCAAGTTCAATGCAAAGATAACAAAGGGCGACGATGTCAAGTATTATAACAATCTTGACGAGGCTGCGAAAGACGCTCAGAAGAGCGAAAACGAGGGCTGTACCTTATATCCGCTTTATAACAAGAACGGATACGGCGGTCAGTTAGTCATAACCGAAGGTAACTTCACGCTCAAGTACGCAGTTCGTACAGCGTTCTCACGTCCGATCATCATAAACGGCAAGGCAAAGCTGACGGTTACGGGACGTTGTGCGGTGACAGCGTTTGAGAATCAAGACGCATTCATAGTGAGGGGCGGTGATGTCACATTTGACGGGCTTGCTACAGGCAGCAATGTGACCATAAACGGCGGAAATGTTACAATGGCCTCCAACAATATAAATTGCCTTACTATAAACGGCGGTAATGTATCCATTTCGTCAGGTGGGTTTGCCGAAATCGTAACTACGGTCAGTGATAAGGTGATAGCCGATTATATCGATCACGGCTTCTGGGTACAGGACAGAGAAACAAAAGAGTGGATAGATATATACAGTCTTAATAAGGCAACGGCATCATCGACAAACGGACTTACGGTACGGTTGTGTCCGATGCAGATAATCAAGCCGATTGATACTGTATATTACACCAACGGCTATTATCCAGGCGACATACCGTCACTTCAAATAAGTGCAGTGCCGTGGTATTCAGGCGAGGTCGATGCAGATGTTGCTTATCAGTGGATCGCCATTGATGAAAACGGCTACGAAACAGTGATAGAGGGCGCTACAGACAGAAAGCTGTCGCTCGAAAATCTCACAACGGGCAGGTACTACTGCCGTCTTACCTACAGCAATGCTACAACGGCGGGAGTTTCGATGAAGTCGGACGTTGTAACGGCTACGATAACCGAATGTGAGCATTCCGGAGGAGAGGCTACCTGCACCGAAAAGGCAAAGTGTGAAATATGCGGTGCGGAGTATGGCGAACCTCTCGGTCACGACTATGTTGTAATCAAAATAGTTGAGCCTGACTATCGCAACGAAGGCTACAGCGTATTTGAATGCACAAGATGTAAGGATTCATATATCGGAAACCGTGTTCCCGTAAAGCCTATTCCCGACGTGGAAGAAATAGCGGTTGAAAAGACGACATACAATGAAGTCGATATAAGCTGGAAGAATATAAGCGGCGTTGACGGATATTATGTCGAATGCTATGTCGGCAATCAGTGGAAGCAGATCGGCTTCAGCACGGACGGCGACAGAGTAGCGGCAAAGCTGAGCGGTCTTTCTGCAGGCCTTAAATATAAGGTAAGGATAGCGGCTTATGCAGGAAGCTTCACCGCCAAGTTCAGATGTTTCTATGTTGATACTGTTCCTTCTCCCGTATGGAATATAAATACGGTGAAGGCTACCGATGAAACGGTAAGAATAAGCTGGAGCAGAAACGCCAGAGCGGACGGCTACAAGGTAGAGTGGTACATTAATAATCAGTGGTCCGTAAAGACTGTTACCGGCAACAATAATATAGCGGCGGTTATAGACGGACTTTGTGCAGGAACACGATATAAAGTAAGGGTAAGCGCATATAAGGGCGACCTTTACAGCCCGTATACATACGGCTATATCGATACGCTCCCGTCAAAAGTTACTGGTATTACGCAGACAGTCACATCTTCTTCGTTTACGCTTAAATGGGATAAGAACGAAAGTGCGGACGGTTATACCGTTCAGTACTATGCAGACGGTAAGTGGAATGAAAAGACGCTCGTCGGCAATAAAAAAACTACCGTTACAATAGGCTCGCTTAAGGGCTACAAAACCTACAAGGTCAGAATAAAGGCTTATAAGGGTGAGCTTGAGAGTACATTCGACGATATTTATATCACTACCGCTCCGACAAAGGTCAGCGGTCTTAAGGTAAAGAGCGCAGTTGACTCAAAGGCAGTTGTTATATGGAATGCGGATGCAAACGCTGACGGATATAACGTAGAATATTATATCGGCGGTAAGTGGGTCGAAAAGACCATAACCGATAATAAGACAGCAAAGGCTGTGCTTGGCGGACTTACACCTTACATCACATATAAAGTAAGGGTAAGAGCGTATAAGGACAATCTGTACGGCGATTACAGCTATACTACGGTTACTGCAGTGCTTTCACCGGTAACCAATATCAAGGTTGTATCGGCAAAAAGCAACTCGATAACCGTTAAGTGGGGTAAAAACGCCAGTGCAGACGGATATAAGGTTGAAATTTACAAAGGCGGCAAGTGGGTCAAAAAGACGTTAAAGGGCAGTACGAATGCTACTGTCACTATTGGCGGACTCAGGGCCGGAAGCGTGTATAAGGTAAGGATTGCGTCTTATAAGGGTGCAAATACAAGCACTTATACTTATGCAAATGTGAAGACAGCCAAATAAGCTGACAGTAAAAAAAGAGAACACCGGGCGACCGGTGTTCTTTTTTGTGTATCAGATGCGTTTTTAATATAAGAACAAACTGAGCCGTAAGCAAGGGTGCTTACGGCTGTAGTTTGTTTATTGCTTTTTATGATGCCGCCGTTTTGCTGTCCTGCGATAAGCAGAATTTTGAAAAGGCGAATTTGGTGCGGCTCACAGCCGCCGCTTACTTGAAGTATCTGTTCAGCAGACCCTCGAAAGCCTTACCGTGACGAGCCTCGTCCTTAGCCATCTCGTGAACTGTGTCGTGGATAGCGTCAAGATTTAACTGCTTTGCTCTCTTTGCGAGGTCAAGCTTGCCCTGTGTAGCGCCGTGCTCTGCGGCAACTCTCTTTTCGAGGTTTTCCTTAGTCGATGCGCTTACAACATCGCCTAAAAGCTCTGCAAACTTTGCTGCGTGTTCAGCCTCTTCCCAAGCTGCCTTTTCGTAGTAAAGGCCTACCTCGGGGTAACCTTCTCTGTGAGCGGCTCTTGCCATAGCGAGATACATACCTACCTCTGTGCATTCGCCCTCGAAGTTTGCCTTTAAGCCTGCAAGAATCTCTTCATCCTCAACTGCCTTTGCAATGCCTACCTTGTGCTCGTCTGCAAATACAAGCTTTTCACTTTCCTTAAGCTCTATGAACTTGCTGCCGGGAACCTTGCACTGGGGGCAGAACTCGGGAGGTGTATCTCCCTCATGAACGTAACCGCATACCGGACATACCCACTTTTTCATAGTAAATTACCTATCCTTTCATAGTGATAAAATCATTATTTTCTTATTGTTTTTGGTGAAATCAGTAACGTTTACTGATTTGTTGATTTTATTATAACCGATACTTCGGCGTTTGTCAAGAGGTTTTTGAAAATTTTTTTGTAAAAATTAGGTTAGTTAGGACTTACTTTGGTGGTTGAGGTTTTGGAAGGGTTGGTGAGGGACAGTGGTTGCGAACTATCCCTCAATAGTTGGCAGTGCTTCGCACTGCAACAGAAGCTCACCTTTGGCAAGGGAGCCAAGAATGTTGGCGATTTGCTACATTTTGCGAAACCGGCAAAGTGTTTATAAGCCAAGTTTGGCGTTTGCAGTTTATATGCGGTTGTGATGAATTGTAGGAATATTCGTAGGGGAGCGGGCGGCTTGGGAGTAGAATTACCGTTTTCAGCCGATTAAATACCGTTTGTGCCTTTTCGTTGCAATTGCCGAGAAAAACGATTATAATTAATATGTGAGAATATGGTTATAATTACGGCTAAGAGAAAAGGAGAGCTTATGAGAAAAACAAGCGAAAAGATATTACGGACACTGCTTGCGGTATCGGTACTTGCAACGGCTGTGCTATCGAGCGGTTGCCTTGACGATGAGGAGGAGATTTCCGACAGCACGGCAAGCGACAACAGGCAGACGAGTGACGGTGGTAATTCGGAAAGCAATGAAGGCAGTGAAGGCAGTGATAATAAATATGAGGGAAGTATTACGGGCAGTCGTGCGTCAAAGCTGACGTTCAGCGGTTCGGACGGGATAAGCATTACGAGAAAACAGCGTGAAGCCGAAAAGCCTATGGGCGAGGACGGCACACAGACGGTATTCGTTTATATGTGCGGAAGCGACCTTGAAAGTGAGAACGGGCTTGCGAGCGGCGACATTGAGGAAATGATTGCAGGGTCACAAAGCGAGAACGTGAAGTTCGTCATTCAGACGGGCGGTGCGGGAGCGTGGGCGGATACATACGGCATCTCTGCCGAAAAGACACAGCGTTATGTTGTAACGGGCGGAGAAATAAGCCTTATTGAAGAAAAAGAGTCTGTCAATATGGGCAAGGAGGATGTGCTTGTCGATTTTTTAAGCTGGGGTATAGAAAACTATGCGGCGGCTAAAATGGGGCTTATCTTCTGGAATCACGGCGGAGGAAGTATAAGCGGCGTGTGCTTCGACGAACTTAACGAGAACGATTCGCTGTCGCTTGAGGAAATAGACACTGCGCTTACGTCTGTATATGATAAGATGACGGATAAGTTTGCGTTCATCGGCTTTGACGCTTGCCTTATGGCAACGGTCGAAACGGCGAATATGCTTGTTCCGCACGCTGACTATATGTTTGCGTCTGAGGAAACGGAGCCGGGATACGGCTGGGATTATACCGAGATAGCAGGCTTTATGGAAAGTAATCCGACAGCGGATACAGCCGAACTCGGAAAGACGGTCGCTGACAGCTTTATGGCATCGTGCGAGGCTATCGGCGCAGGCGGCGAGGCTACGCTTTCGATAACGGATCTCAGCCGAATAGACGAACTTGTAAAGGCGGTGAATGATGCCGCCGAGGAAATAAACGATATTTCTTCCGACCCTGCACTGCTTGCAAATGCGGTAAGAAGCATCTATACCGTAAGAGCATACGGCAGTAACAACGATACAGAGGGATATACCAACATGGTGGATCTCGGCTCTATGATAGCGGCTACGGTATCGGGCGACAAGGCGGACAAGGTTATGTCGGCGCTTGAAAAGGCGGTAGTGTATAACATCTACGGCGAGGACAAGGACGGCTCAACGGGGCTTTCGACCTACTATCCGTTCGGCGTTTCAGGCTCTGCCGAGCTTGCCACATTCGGCAAGGTGTGCGTAAGTCCGTACTATATGACGTTTGTTGACAGAATAGCCTACGGAGCACAAAACGGCAGTACGGACGGGTACAGCGGTGAAAAAACATGGCTTGCGGACGGTGCGGTGTACTGGAGCGACGGGGATTATTCCGACTACGAGAGCAACTGGGAGCATTACAACAACAAGACCGACAACATGGGCTTCTGCGGTGATAAGAGCAGTGTACAGATAGATGTCGGACCTGTGCTTGACGATGAGGGAACGTTCTACTTCAATGTTACGGACGATACTATAAACAACCTTGCGAGCGTAAACTGCTCGGTTTACCGTGTTGACGAAGAAACGGGTGAGCTTATCGAATTCGGCGTTGACCAGAGTACAAAGGTCGATTTCTCATCGGGACTGGTTGAGGATAATTTCAGCGGTCAGTGGTATATGATTGAGAATAATCTTATTCCTATGTTCATAGTGGAGAAGAACGGAAACAGCTCGGTTTACACATCTCCCGTGAAGCTCAACGGCAAGGAAACAAATCTGCGTATAGCTATGACGCAGGACGGCAATGCGTATGACATAACGGCGCTTGGAACATGGGACGGTGTAAACGAAAACGGCGAGTCGGCAAGGAGTGTTGTTCCGCTTAAAGAGGGAGATGTCATAGTGCCGATATTCAACACCTACGACAGCGAGGGTAACTTTGCAGGCAAGGCGGAGGGCGATGAATGCACCTACAACGGCGACAATATGATAGAGTTTGTCAATCTGCCTGCAGGCGACTACAGATACAGCTTTGTTATAAACGACATTTACGGAAACGTGTGCTATACCGGCTTCACGGTATTTACGACAGACGATGACGGGAATGTGTTCTTTACGCCGGAAGAGTAGTAAAAACAGCAAGCTGTATTGATCACGCATTTTTCTTTTACAAAAAAACTAAGAGGAGAACCCCTATGCCAAACCGGATCATCACAGATATTTCAGATTATATCTTTGTGTCAGGAGAACCTCAAAAGGTCGATGCGATTTTTCTGCCGGGCGGCTCACACCCCGAACAGCCCGAATATGCCGCAGAATTATACCGACAAGGTTTGACTGATTGGATAGTCCCATCAGGAGGAGTAAGCGTTAAAGAGGAAAAATGGCACGGCGTCCGCTCAAAAGCGGAAATTTATAGTGGCGATTACCGGTCAGACTGCGAGTTTTTTACAGATGTACTCGTAAAAAACGGCGTTCCGCAGACTGCGATCATTGAAGAAAGCAAGTCGGGGCATACCCGTGATAACGCATTTCTCTCTCGTAAAGCCGTTGATGAAAAGGGCATAATGATAAAAAGCGGTATAATTGTTTGTAAAGCCTTTCATGCTCGCCGATGCTTAATGCTGTATCAAATGGCTTTCCCGAATGTTGATATGACGGTCTGCCCCGTACATTGCTATAACATCACCAAAGAAAACTGGTATACGACCGAAAAAGGAACCGATCGAGTGCTCGGTGAGCTTGCACGGTGCGGAAATCAGTTTGTCGGCGATCTTAAGACTTATCTTGATCTGATATGAAAATACTGTGCTGCCTTCAGTAAAAACAGCAAGCCGTATCAAGTTTCGGCTTTCTCGTTTGTGATAAAATGAATACAGTCGAAAAGACGGAAGAAGGCTGTAATGGGGAAAACAGATGAGTGAGATAAACGAATGGTATATGAATATTCAGAATATTGTTGACGACATAGACAGGTGTATCAGAAGCGGCGAGGACGAAAGGCTGACACTCGGCAGGCTGTCGCAGACGTTTGGCTATTCGGAATACTATGTTTCAAGGAAATTCAGCGAAATATCGGGAATGAAGCTCAGGGATTATATGAGATACCGCAGGCTTGCTTTTGCACTGAGGGAACTGAGAGATACCGACAAGGGCATACTTGATATTGCGTTTGACTACGGCTTTACATCTCACGAGGCGTTCACAAGGGCATTCAAAGCGGCATACGGAATTACTCCGAGCGCTTACCGCTTACACCCTGTACCTGTAATTCTCCGCACGGCTATAAGACCTTTCGACTGCTATCTTTTAGGCATAGGAGGAACAGGTATGGCACAGACAAACAGTGATATTAAGGTGTATTTCGTAACGATACCGGCTCATAAATTCCTGCATATCAGAAACTACGAGAGTATAGGGTATTACGACTTCCGGGAAAAGCAGAGCCGTATTCCCGGACAGGATTGTGCAACTATATGCGGACTGCTTGACAGTATCAAGGGTAAGCTCGACGATATGGGCGGCGATGAGGCAAACAGCGGAAGCGGTCAGGTCATGGCGTACATAAACGAGCCTGAGGGAAGAATATGCAGCTGGGGCATTCCGCTGGCTGAGGCTTACGGTGTAAGGCTTCCTGCCGACTACAGCGGAGAGATACCAAGGCAGATGCAGATCATGGACGTGCCTGAGGGCGAGTATATCGTATTTGAACACGGACCATTTGACTTTCAGACCGAAAACAGTGCGGTTGAAGCAAAGATAGAACAGGCTATGAAGGACTTTGATTATGAAAAGTCGGGCTACGAACTTGACAAAACGCAGGGCAGGGTGTTCTACTTCTATCACGACTGCAGGAGATACTGGAAGTATATAAGGCCTGTGAGGAAAACCGGATAAACGGAAAACCGCCTTTTAATCGGGGCGGTTCTTCGGATTATGCAGGGCGATGCACTTGACACCGGCTTGATTTTATGTTATATTATAGATACAAAAAGAGGGAAACGACAGACGGTCGCTCCCAATAGAAGTTAAAGTTATAACCGCTTTAGTTGGTAGCTAGGGGCGGTTATTTCTTTTTATTTGTAAAATTTATAACAAAAGAAATGATACTGAATATCATAACGGTAAATCCCGTTA
>ULQU01007012.1_pt1 | contig 19740 bp, 19 predicted proteins | sample 1954841 | NCBI WGS metagenome assembly ULQU01 (sample SAMEA4835664, study PRJEB28245) | human gut metagenome | biome: gut microbiome; material: fecal sample | place: Denmark | collected 2008
TTTTTAAGCAACTAATTCTGTTTTTCTTGCTCGTTTTCTTGATTTTGGCATATTTCAAGCAATAATTGCAATGCTTTTGCGGTTGCAGCCTGGATATTTTTCTCACGTCCCTCATCTTCTGTCAATTTTGCAGTAATGATATTGTCGCAAGTACCTGCAGCCACCCAGATTGTACCTACCGGTTTTTCCGGAGTTCCTCCGCCTGGTCCGGCAATGCCCGAAGTTGCCACTCCATAATCAGTACCAAGGGCCTTGATAGCACCCTTTACCATTTCTACTACGGTTTCTTCGCTTACAGCCCCGTAAGTTTCCAGAGTCTCTGCATTAACATGGAGCAGGCTCTGCTTCACCCCATTGTCATAAGCGATGATACCACCTTTATAGAAACGTGAACTACCAGGGATAGCAGTTATATTCGCTGCGACATTTCCTGCCGTGCAGCTTTCGGCTGTAGCCAATGTAAAGCCTTCTCTCCAGAAGATCTCACTTATCTCCTTGCTGAGTGTTTTAGTTTCTACTGATGACATAATTAATAAATGTAAATGTGTTACTTAATGGTTACCCGTGAGTAAGCGGGTTTGTCTATTGTACAAAAATCCTTGTCCAAAAACTTATAATAACCGGTAATGGCAATCATGGCTGCATTATCGGTAGTATAGCCGAATTTAGGTATATATATTTTCCACCCATATTTGTCGGCATGTTCATGAAATGCATTGCGCAAGCCATTATTGGCCGAAACCCCTCCGGCAACAGCCACCTCATTGATTCCCGTATCTTTTACCACCTTGCGGAGTTTATCCATCAGAATATCCACAATTGTCTTTTCCAATGATGCGGCTAGGTCGGTTTTATGGTGTTCTATAAATTCCGGATCCTCTTTCAGCCAATCACGCAATGAATAAAGGAACGAAGTCTTCAATCCACTGAAGCTATAGTCGTATCCTGGAATATGAGGTTTGCTAAATGTATACGCTTTCGGATTTCCCTGGCGGGCCAGCTTGTCAATAATAGGTCCTCCCGGATATCCTAACCCCATAACTTTCGAACATTTGTCGATAGCCTCCCCCGCTGCATCGTCAATGGTCTGTCCCAGAACCTCCATATCATTATAGGCATTTACACGGATTATCTGGGAATTTCCGCCAGATACCAGCAGACAGATAAAAGGAAATTCCGGCTGGTTATGGTCATCTTCCGATTCCTTGATGAAATGGGCCAGCACATGCCCCTGCAAATGATTCACATCAACCAGAGGGATGCCTAGTGCACGCGCCATCCCTTTGGCAAAAGAAACTCCCACCAGCAAAGACCCCATCAAGCCCGGTCCGCGGGTAAAGGCAATGGCGCTCAGCTGCTCTTTAGTCACCCCGGCACGTTTCAGAGCTTCGTGTACAACCGGAACAATATTCTGCTGATGGGCACGTGATGCCAGTTCCGGAACCACACCTCCATACGCCTCATGTACGGCCTGACTTGCAATGACACTCGACAACAGAACACCGTTTCTGATTACGGCAGCCGAAGTGTCGTCGCATGATGATTCAATACCTAATATAATAGTATCCATATAAAATCAATTAATAAGTTAAGATTTCCAGTCCATGTTCGGTCATAACAAACGTATGTTCCCATTGTGCCGAAGGCAGCTCGTCTTCGGTAACAACCGTCCATCCGTCTTCTTCATCAACAAACACTTCCCATGTCCCCATATTGATCATAGGTTCAATGGTAAATACCATGCCTGGAACCAGCAGCATACCTGTACCTTTTTTCCCGAAATGTTCTACATCCGGTTCTTCGTGAAATTCAAGCCCTACTCCATGCCCGCAAAGGTCACGTACGACTGAAAAGCCATTTCTTTTTGCATGTTTTTCAATAGCATGCCCGATGTCCCCTACGAATCCGAACGGTTTTGCCGCTTCCATTCCTATTTCCAGACATTCCTTTGCCACACGGACCAGCTTTTCTTTTTCTGGAGTAGTCTTCCCGATGATGAACATACGTGAAGCATCCGAATAATATCCATCCAAAATAGTAGATACATCTACATTTATAATGTCACCCTCTTCCAGAATCTCTTCTTCGGAAGGAATCCCATGACAAACCACCTCATTGATAGATGTACATACACTTTTAGGAAAACCTTCATAATTTAACGGAGCCGGAATAGCTCCATGGCTTACGGTATAGTCATAAACCAGCTTGTCTATTTCGGCAGTACTCATACCAGCATGAATCTCTTGAGCCACCAGATCGAGCACACCGGTATTGATTATACCGCTTTTACGGATGCCTTCAATCTGTTCAGGAGTCTTGATTAATTGGCGGGTCGGAACCAGATGTCCCTTATTCTGATAGTATAATACCTTCTTGTCCAATTCTGTCAGTTCCATTCCTTTTGGTACTCTCCAGTTTATATTATTCCTCCTCATAATGATCATTTCTCATTTTAAATCATGCAAAGGTAACAGAAAAAATAGAAAAAAGGGGCAATTGGCAAAAAAATATGTTATTATGGCAATGACGCATAAATATTTCATAATATTTAAAACAATATTAAAAACAAGTGCAACTGATATTATTTTATTAATAAATTGTGATGAGCTTTTAGATAAATTACTTATATTTGTTATGACTAAAAATGAATCTATAACCTTTAAACAAAAATGTGTATGAATAAAAATCAAATCGGGACAAATGCAGGAATTGTCTGGAATGTCTTGAAAGACAACAATCATTGGGAATACAACGACCTGAAAGCCGCCACAGGATTATCAGACCGGGATTTGAATGCGGCAATCGGCTGGTTGGCGAGAGAAGATAAAATTGACTTTGATTTCACGTCAAACAGTGATAAGTTATTTTTAAGTGTAAATGTGTATATCTGATTACTATGATACCATTTGTGTATAATAGATACAGATAAAAGGTCATAACCCGCAATGGAAGTTATGACCTTCACTTTTATCTTGTCTTATATGATCTTGTTTACTGTTATATCCGGGAAATCCTGAAGGAACATGAGCAACAGTCCTTCTTCATTCATTTTCTTAGCCTTGATGACCATGGAGACATGGTAAATGGTCTCTCCCCCATCTGTCGTTTCCGACATTTCATACGAAACCACAATGTAGTTTTTTGAATTGAACTTGCCCGAAACCTCTTTGATTGATTCCCTGCTGGATGCTGAAAACTCAATCATCATATTCTTCAATCCCAGGCTTTTAAAGAAATAGCTCAATGTTTCCAAACCTAGAAGGACCAATATTGTTGCTGCTACGCCGATTCCATACATGCCTGCACCGATTGCAAGTCCGATACCCGAAGTAGCCCATATACCGGCGGCGGTTGTCAAACCTCTCACAATCTGTTTCTGCAAAATGATTGTACCAGCCCCGATGAAACCGATACCGCTGACTACCTGGGCAGCAATCCGACTGGGATCCAGTCTCACCAGATCCGCTTTCAGCACATCCTCAAATCCGTATTGTGAAACAATCATTAATAAAGAACTTCCCAAAGACACCAGAAAATGAGTCCGGTATCCGGCTTCCTTGGCACGATATTCACGTTCCAGTCCGATTAAAATTCCCATTACCCCTGCTACAAACAGACGCAAGGCAAAGTCCCAATATAAGTCTGCACTATCCATAATCCGATTCTTTTATATCCAGATATTATTTTTATTCGAATATACGAAAAAATCCTTGCTTCAACTAAAAGCAAGACCAGAAAAAATAACCTTGGACTTTCGGTCCGGAAAAACTATTCCTTTCATCAACCTTTCTCTTTTGTTTATATCTCACTTTTAATACTTATCTTTGCCGGGCAAATGAAACATTGTTATAAATTATGAAATATAAGATTTTAGTACTCGACCTCGACGGAACGTTAACCAACTCCCAAAAAGAAATTACAGAGCACACCTATAAAACCCTGATTGAAGCTCAGAAAAAAGGTCTGAAAATCGTATTGGCGTCAGGACGGCCTACTTATGGCGTTGCTCCGCTGGCAAACAAGTTGCAGCTGGACAAATTCGGAGGATATATCCTGTCTTATAATGGAGGTGAAATCATTGATTGGAAAACAAGAAAACTGATGTATAAAAATCTGCTGGATCCGGAAATGCTCCCATATCTTTACAGATGCGCGAAAGAAAACGACTTTGCCATTGTTACCTATGAGAACGAATATGTCATAACCGAACGTCCCGATGACGAATATGTACTGAAAGAGGCTATCCTGAATGTTATGCCAATAAAAAAAGTAGACAATTTTCTTGAGGCGATCAAATTTCCGGTAGCGAAATGCCTGATTGTAGGTGAAGCTACCCGACTAGCAGAACTGGAAAAGAAAATGTATAACCATCTGAAAGACAAAATGGGAGTCTTCCGCTCAGAGCCTTACTTTCTGGAACTGGTGCCGAAAGGGATTGACAAAGCCCAGTCTTTGGCTGTACTGCTGAAGGAAATCCACATGACAAAAGAAGAGATGATTGCTGTAGGAGACGGATTCAATGACCTTTCCATGATCAAGTATGCCGGATTGGGAGTGGCCATGCAGAATGCACAGCCGGTGGTAAAAGAGAATGCCGACTTCATCACCCTGACGAATGATGAAGACGGCGTAGCTTATGTCGTAGAGAAATTCATTCTGTCTTAGGCTTCCGGTCAAAGAACGGATTTTTGGATGATGCGCTGACAGGTATGGCATATACCTGCGTGCATCCGTCCAGCCAATCGAGCTGTTGGGCAGCCAAGCCTGCAGAAAACATGACGCGTGTATCCACCCGGTTATCGGCTGCTACAGATACTGCCGAACCAATTGCAATTCCCACATCTATACTGTTTATGGCGCAAGGAACTCCGTCCGGCCTGTCTCCACACGTCATGAATCCGCAATGTCCGCAGTTCATTCCCTGCGCATGTTCATGTGTTCCTATCAGTACGATACACTCCGCATCCAGTATATTATCGGCATCACGTAGAAAGAACTTGAATCCGTTCTCTTCATACATCTGTTTCATTGTGTCCGAAAGTATACGTATATTGCTTTCCGTAACCAACGCCACTTCAATGATGTCTACTCCTTTGGCCTTGGGAGCTGTACGTGCAGCAACCATCATCTGTTGTGCTATCTGCAGAACCTGCTCATGTCTGTTGTCTCTTTCATTCAGTATCATATTCTGTTTTTGAATTTAAAGTTATTGTTATCGGCAAAAATAAGAAAAGAGCTATATCTGTCCAACTATAAAATCCTTTAAAGTCAAACTGATATAACTCTTTTCGCAAAAGAAACAATCAATTATTTCTTTTTTCCTTTTTTCAGGTCATTTTCATGCATGGCCTCTTCTACTTGATAAGCCGGGGCATGCTTTTTATGCATACCTTTCGGTTTTTTATTACCGGCAGCTCCCATTGTAAAAACCTCCTTTTAATAAAAATTCCCTAATAAAGTCTGTATATATCTCAAATTATTTCAAGATATTCAACTGCTTGAAGCATTTGGTCAACTTATCGATAGCGAAGTCAACCTGCGCTTTGGTATGAGTAGCCATCAGGGCGAAACGTACCAGTGTATCCTGTGGCGCACATGCCGGCGGAATAACCGGATTGATGAACACACCTTCGTCGAAGGCCAATTTGGTAACTTCGAAGGTCTTGTCTGTATCACGCACATATAAAGGTATGATCGGGCTTTCGGTATCACCGATTTCAAAACCTACTTCACGGAAACATTTCAATGCATAGTTCGTAATTTTCCACAGATTTTCCTGACGTTCCGGCTCGCTCTTGATGATATGTAACGCTTCCATTGCGGCGGCAGTGGCAGCTGGAGTATTACTTGCCGAGAATATATAGGAGCGTGAATTGTGGCGCAGCCAGTTGATCGTATCTTTATCGGAAGCGATGAAACCACCGATGGAAGCCAATGATTTCGAGAACGTGCCCATGATCAGGTCAACCTTGTCGGTCAATCCGAAATGATCGCATACGCCACGTCCTTGTCTTCCGAATACCCCTAAACCATGAGCTTCGTCGACCATGATACTTCCATTGTATTTTTCGCTCAGCTTGACTATCTCAGGCAACTTTGCCAAATCACCTTCCATGGAGAAGACTCCATCCACTACAATCAGTTTAACCGACTCCGGCTTACATTTGGCAAGTTCTTTTTCCAATGCGGCCATGTCGTTATGTTTGTACTTCAATTGAGTTGAAAAAGACAGACGACGTCCGTCTACAATAGATGCGTGGTCACGGTCATCGCAAATGATATAGTCGTTACGGTCTGTCAAGCAAGATACCACTCCTTCATTGACGGAAAATCCGGTAGAATAAACCAGCGCTTCGTCTTTACCGACGAATTCGGCCAATTCATGTTCCAACTGTACATGAAGGTCTAATGTTCCGTTCAGGAAACGGGAACCTGCGCATCCGGTACCATACTTACGGGTTGCGGCAATTGCTGCCTCAATGATTCGTTTGTCGTAGGTCAATCCCATATATGAGTTTGATCCGAACATCAAAACCTTCTTCCCGTCCATCATCACCTCTGTATCCTGAGCGCTGTCAATTTCACGGAAGTAAGGATAAACGCCCCGCTCCATATACATCTGAGGCGTTCTGAATTTGCTTAATTTGTCTTGTAATAATCCCATGTTTTCTATGATACGGTAAGCAGTCTGAGCTTACATTATTAATATGAGGCCTGAAAAAATCCGACCACAATCTTTAAAAAGAACGTGCAAAGATAATAATTTTAATAAACTAAACTATCTGTTATGACAAAAAAAACACATAAAACTGTATTTATAATCTGATTATATCCATTTTAAACAAAATAGTCGTACTTTTGTTCTAAATCTTACCAATACCGATAAGAAAAAGATGAGTCTCAAAAAACAAATCGTGTTTGTTGTCAATCCGATATCAGGCACCCACAATAAGGAAATGATTCTCCGGCTGATTGTCGAACGTCTGGACCGAACAAAATATGATTACAGAATCAGCCGTACCCAATATGCCGGACACGCCTGTGAAATAGCCCGCAAGGCTGTGGAAGACAATACAGATATCGTCGTAGCGATCGGCGGCGACGGGACAATCAATGAAATAGGCCGTTCTCTGATACATACCGATACGGCCATGGGTATCATACCGTGCGGTTCGGGCAACGGACTGGCACGTCATCTCCATATCCCGATGGAACCCAAAGGTGCAATAGATGTATTGAACCAGGGATATGTAAGGACTATGGACTATGGAATCATCGACAGCCATCCGTTCTTCTGTACCTGTGGCGTAGGCTTCGATGCATTTGTCAGCCTGAAGTTTGCCGATTCCGGAAAAAGGGGACTTCTCACTTACCTGGAGAACACGCTTCATGAAAGCCTTACCTACAGGCCGGAAACGTATGAAATTGAAAATTCGACCGATACGGTACGTTATAAAGCCTTTCTGATAGCATGCGCCAATGCTTCCCAATACGGGAACAATGCCTATATAGCTCCCCAGGCATCTTTGTCCGACGGTATGCTGGACATAACCATTCTTGAGCCTTTTACGGTAATGGATGTTCCGGCACTTTCCTTCCAGTTGTTCAACAAGACACTCGACCAGAACAGCCGTATCAAGACTATGCGCGACAAGAAGATAATCATCCATCGGAGTTCGGAAGGTGTATTCCATTTCGATGGAGACCCTATTATGGGAGGGAAGGACCTCAAGGTAGAAATCGTCCCTGGCGGACTTAAGGTGATAGCCCCAGAAAAGGGACGTTTTGTTCCGGAACCGTTCAACCCATTCCAGTATTTTGCCGATTTTGTAGGACGCAAGCCTCTTACAACAACCATCATCGGGAAACATAAGGAGCTGCTGAAGCTTAACCACAATATATTACGCCGTTTGTCCAAGCGCAACTGACGGAATGGCGAAAAAGGAAGTGCCTGAAAAGAAATACTGAAACCGGACATAGCTTCAGAGAGCCAGATAGAAATCTCTCGTCAATCTGATGAATTCCGGAGTATAGACATGACGTTCCATCTCGATGGTCAGATGGTCGGTCCTACTCTTTCCTATTTGCCTTGAAAATGTCATCAGGACACGCTTGGGCTCCAGGCCCGGTTTGGTGTGCACCCATGTCTGCCGCTGAAGATAAAGAGAATGGGATACGGCACAACTGATGAAATCGGAAGCGGCATCTGCCGGAACAATTACCGAGAGACGACCGTCAAAGGACAACAACAGTGCTACAGCAGAAAGCAACTCGTCGAACGACAGTCCGGATGTATGCCTTGCCGTATTCCGTGCCTGCGCCGGGCAATGTACGTTCTCCCGGAAATAAGGAGGATTTGACACGATGCAGTCATAGCCCCCGGCCTCCCGTTTGCAGAATTCACGGACATCGTCCAGCTCAATCGAAACCCGTTCTTTCCACGGGGAGGCAGCCACGTTCTCGGCAGCCTGTCCTACCGAATCCTTATCAATATCAATCCCTTTGACCGTAGCTTGGTCCGAACGCTGTGCAAGCATCAATGCTATCAGTCCTGTTCCTGTACCTATATCCAAAATACGCCGGACACCGGCAATGTCGGTCCAAGCCCCCAGAAGGACTCCGTCCGTTCCCACTTTCATAGCACATCTGTCATGATAAACCGTAAACTGTTTGAAGCTGAAAAAAGGTCTGGCCATACTTTATAATTCTTATTTTTCGTCAAAAATAGAAAAAACCAAGCAATTTTGTCAGAAATGAGCTTGTGTATTTGTTGCTTTTGCTGGAAAACTGTTTCCATATTCAAAGCGGAATGATTAACTTTGTACCCGTTTTGGACTTTACATAAAGCTATAATACAAAACCAAAGTATGGCGAAAAAGAAAAATAGTGAAATCAAAGAATTTGAATATTTAGATACAGATGATATGTCGATGATAGCTGAAATTGAAACTCCCGCAGCAAACCTTTCTGCAGAAGAGCTGGATCACGAACTGCCGATAATGACTCTGCGCAACATGATCTTGTTCCCGAATGTAGTCATGCCGGTTACAGTAGGCCGACGTGCTACCCAGAGTCTGGTAAATGCTGCATTGAAGAACAACAAGCATATAGTGGTTGCTACCCAGATACGTACGGAAGTGGAATATCCGATATTGGATGATCTTTATCCTGTAGCCGTAATCGGACGTGTACTCCGTATCTTTGATATTCCGGGTTCATCAAATACAACGGTAATCCTGCAGGCCAGTAATCTGAAGGTACATCTTGATAAAATTACCAGCAAACGTCCTTATCTGAAAGGACACGTAAGCCTCGTAGAGGAGAATATGGCTGTAGAAGATACTCAGGAGTTCAAGGCATTGGTGGAAATGTGTCGTGAGGAAAGCAACCGTTTCATCGAGAATTCCGATGTCATGAATCCGGACGCGCAACTGGCCTTGAAGAATCTTGACAAGGAGGATGTCCTGGTAAACTTTATCAGTACCAATTTCCCGTTTGCTCTTGATGAAAAATATAAATTGTTGTGCCAGAACAGCTTAAAGGACAGACTCTATACTCTTATCCAACTTCTCAACAAAGAAAACCAACTGGCGTCTTTGAAGAAAAGTATCCAGATGAAGACCCGTGAGGAACTCGACCGCCAGCAGAAGGAATATTTCCTACAGCAACAGATCAAGAATATCCAGGATGAACTCGGAAACGGGCAGGATGACGAGATAGAAGAACTCAGGAAAAAGGGGGAACAGAAAAAATGGAAGAAGGAAGTGGCCGAGGTCTTTGAGCGCGAAGTGAAGAAACTGGAACGTATCAATCCACAGTCGCCCGACTATAATGTACAACTTACTTATCTTCAGACACTTCTGGCGCTGCCTTGGGATGTCTGTTCGACCGATGTACTCGATATCCCGAATGCCGAAAAGATTCTGAATAAAGACCATTACGGATTGGAGAAGGTCAAGGAACGTATTCTTGAACACCTGGCTGTATTGAAGTTGAAGGGTGACCTGAAGTCACCGATTATCTGCCTGTACGGACCTCCGGGAGTCGGTAAGACTTCATTGGGACGCTCCATCGCATCTGCATTGAAACGCAAATATGTCCGGATGTCATTGGGAGGCGTACATGATGAAGCCGAAATACGCGGTCACCGCAAGACCTATATCGGTGCAATGCCGGGACGTATCATCAAAAGCCTGATAAAGGCAGAAACTTCGAATCCGGTCATTATTCTGGATGAAATCGACAAATTGTCGAGCGACCGCCAAGGCGATCCGAGTTCGGCTATGCTGGAAGTACTTGACCCGGAACAGAACAATACGTTCCATGATAACTACATCGATATGGATTACGATTTGTCGAAGGTGATGTTTATCGCTACGGCCAATAACTTGGGTACTATCCCGACCCCGTTGCTCGACCGTATGGAATTGATAGAAGTAAGCGGCTATATCACGGAGGAAAAGATAGAGATCGCCCGCCGACATCTGATTCCGAAAGAGTTGGAGAACAACGGATTAAGCAAAGAATATGTAAAATTCACCAAACCGGCAATCGAATACATTGTCGAGAACTATACGCGTGAAAGCGGTGTGCGCGAACTGGAAAAGAAAATCAGCAAAATCATGCGTAAAATCGCTTTGGAAATAGCCAGTGACAAATTTACCGGCTTACATGAAATAAAGGTTGCCGACGTGAAGAAATACCTGGGTATCGAAGAATATTCACGTGACAAATACCAGGGTAATGAATACGCAGGCGTGGTTACGGGACTGGCATGGACGGCTGTAGGAGGTGAAATCCTGTTTGTAGAAACCAGTCTGAGCAAAGGCAAAGGAGGCCGGCTGACACTTACCGGTAATCTGGGAGACGTAATGAAGGAATCGGCTATGCTGGCTTTGGAATACCTGAAAGCCCATGCACATCTGCTCGACTTGCCGGAAGGTATTTTCGATAACTGGAACATCCATATCCACGTACCGGAAGGGGCCATACCTAAGGACGGTCCTTCTGCCGGTATAACAATGGTAACTTCGCTGGCTTCGGCGCTCACGCAACGGAAAGTAAAAGCCAACCTGGCCATGACCGGTGAAATCACGCTCCGGGGTAAAGTATTGCCGGTAGGAGGAATCCGTGAAAAGATTCTGGCAGCCAAACGTGCAGGAATTACCGACATTATCCTATGCGCAGAAAACCGCAAGGACATCGAGGAGATCCAGCCGATGTATCTGAAGGGTCTCAACTTCCATTATGTAAAGGATATCAAGGAAGTACTGGCCCTGGCACTTACAGACGAAAAAGTAGCCGACGCAATCGACTTCACCATAAAGGAGGAAGACAAAAGGGACAAGGAAGATAAAAAATAAAAATACAGAACCATACTGCAGTTTCTTATACATGAAATTCGAATTACAATATACCGATCCACGAAGCAACGCACGGGCCGGACTGATCACTACCGACCATGGAACTATCGAAACCCCTATCTTTATGCCGGTAGGGACCTTGGGCACGGTAAAAGGCGTGCATCTTCATGAGTTGAAAGATGACATCAAGGCACAGATTATTCTGGGGAATACCTATCATCTTTATCTGCGTCCAGGACTTGACATCATTGAAGGTGCAGGCGGACTGCATAAGTTCAACGGCTTCGACCGGCCGATGCTGACCGACAGCGGAGGATTCCAGGTATTTTCCTTATCCGGTATCCGGAAAATGAAAGAAGAAGGTGTGGAATTCCGTTCACATATTGACGGTTCGAAGCACATGTTCACTCCGGAACGGGTCATGGATATCGAACGTACCATCGGAGCCGATATCATGATGGCTTTCGATGAATGTGCACCAGGTACATCCGATTATGACTATGCAAAAAAATCCATGGAACTGACACACCGCTGGCTTGACCGCTGCATAACCCGCTTCAATGAGACTGAACCGAAATACGGATATAACCAGTCACTTTTCCCGATAGTCCAGGGATGTGTTTACCCTGACCTGCGCCGTCGTTCGGCTGAATACATCGCATCGAAGGGGGCTGACGGCAATGCAATCGGAGGTCTGGCTGTAGGTGAACCGACCGAAAAGATGTATGAGATGATTGAAGTGGTGAACGAAATCCTGCCTGCCGACCGACCTCGATATTTGATGGGAGTAGGAACTCCTGTCAACATTCTGGAAGGGATAGAACGGGGCGTGGACATGTTCGATTGCGTCATGCCTACCCGCAACGGAAGGAACGGAATGATTTTTACCAAAGACGGTATCATGAACATGCGTAACAAGAAATGGGAGAATGACTATTCGCCAATTGAGGCCGACGGCGCTTCCTACGTGGATACAATGTACAGCCGCGCTTACCTGCGCCATCTGTTCCACGCACAGGAACTGCTGGCCATGCAAATCGCTTCCATCCATAACCTGGCCTTTTACCTATGGCTGGTAGGTGAAGCACGCAAACACATCATTGCGGGCGATTTCTCTTCATGGAAACCGGCTATGGTGAAACGTATTTCTACTCGATTGTAACATTTAATCCAGCAATGAAAAAGATATCATTCAAATTAAATAAAGGGATGTTCAGGAAGATTTTCGACCGGGAAATCTTCCATACCAAATGGCTGAAGCGACTGGACCGGTATATTATCGTCAAATTTCTGGGAACCTACTTCTTTGCCATCGCTCTGATCATTTCGATTGCGGTAGTTTTTGATATCAATGAAAACATTGACCGGTTCATCAACAACAAGGCACCGCTCAAAGCAATCATCTTCGACTACTATCTGAACTTCATCCCCTATTACACCAATCTGTTCAGCCCTCTGTTCGTTTTCATTGCTGTCATTTTCTTTACATCCAAACTGGCCGAAAATTCGGAAATCATAGCCATGTTCTCTACCGGGATGAGCTTCAAACGGCTGATGGTTCCCTACATGATTTCGGCGGCTATCATTTCAGGGCTTACTTTTGTCTTAAGTACAGAGGTTATTCCGAAAGGCAGTGTTACCCGCTTGAAGTTCGAGAATGTCTACAAAAAGAAGAAGACAGTCAATTATGCGGGCAATATCCAGCTGGAAGTGGATACCGGAGTAATAGCCTACATTGAGCGCTACGAGGATTACAACAAGACAGGATACCGTTTCTCACTCGACAAGTTCGATAAGGATCACAAGTTGGTCTCACATCTCACGGCCCGCCGGATAACCTATGACACCACAACCTATCACCGCTGGATCATCAAGGATTATATGATCCGCGAAATGAAAGGTATGCGGGAACATATTACACGCGGAGACAATATGGACTCCATCATCAAGATGGAACCTCAGGATTTCCTCATACAGCGGGGACAGCAGGAAACGATGACCAGTCCACAGTTGAGCGAATACATCAGCAAGCAGAAACAGCGTGGATTTGCCAACATCAAGGAGTTTGAGGTGGAGTACCACCGACGGATCGCTACATCGTTTGCGGCCTTTATCCTGACTACCATCGGACTTTCCTTGTCGTCACGTAAAGTAAAGGGGGGAATGGGACTGCATCTCGGTATCGGGCTGGGATTGAGCTTTTCTTATATCCTGTTCCAGACAATATCCTCGACCTTTGCGGTCAACGGGAATGTCCCTCCGGCAATAGCTGTATGGATACCGAATATACTTTATCTGTTCATTGCCATTTACCTGTACCGTAAAGCACCGAAATAAGCGAAAATGATTACCTATATCTCATGTGCCAAGACCATGGCCGCCCGCTCTTCTGTAAGAGTGCCTTTTTCAAGTATCCCGCATTTCAGCGAAGAAGCCAGGCAGCATGCCATCGAACTCTCCCGATATTCTTCACAGGAACTGGGGAAACTGCTGCGTGTAAACCCGAAGCTGGCAGCAGCCAACTATCTGCGGTACCAGGATTTCCTGTCGACAGAAACGGAAAGTCTTCCGGCGCTGCTTTCCTACACCGGAATGGTGTTCAAACACATCTGCGCCAAGGATTTTACCGAAGAGGACTTCCGGTATGCACAAGAACATCTGTTCATTACATCATTCCTGTACGGATTGTTGCGTCCGCTCGACCTGATAAAGAATTACCGGCTGGAAGGAGATGTAAAACTGCCCGCATACGGCAACATTTCTATTTTCGATTATTGGAAACCCAAATTGACCGACTATTTCATCAACTCTATCCGGGAGAAGGAAGGTATATTGGTCGATCTGGCCAGTGAAGAGATGAAGAACCTCTTCGATTGGGAGAAGGTTGACAGGGAAGTACAGGTCATCACCCCGGAATTCTATACGTGGAAAAACGGAAAACCGGCCACGATAGTCGTTTACGCCAAGATGTGCAGAGGAGAAATGACCCGTTTTATCCTGAAAAACCGGATTGAAGATCCGGAAGAGCTGAAAGGGTTCGAATGGGAAGGATTCCGTTTCACAGGCACAGACGAATCCGGGAAACATTGGAACTTCATGTTGGACTGAAAACCTCCTCCTCCCCAGTTATTATTCTGTCATCATTCAGGCAACTTGACCTTGTCCCATGCTGGAGGGGTCACTCCCAATAGATGGCGTACAAAAAAATCATAGCGTTTGTGCTCGCCGAAATCTTCTCCCATTGTATGGCGGGCCCCCGGAATGACTACCAGATCAAAGTCCTTGTTGGCCTTGATCAGAGCATTGGCTACCTGCATGGTAGAAGCCGGATCTACGTTGTCATCCATTTCGCCTACCACCAGCATTAAAGGACGTTGCAGCAAGTGGGCGTTTTCCACATTCGAACAGGCTTTATAAGACTCATCCACCGGATAACCCATCCAGAGTTCATTCCACCAGATTTTGTCCATCCGGTTGTCGTGACATCCACAAGCCGAATAAGCGGCCTTGTAGAATTCGGGATGGAACAGGACTGCAGCCGTAGATTCCTGTCCGCCGGCCGAGCAACCGAAAATTCCTACCCGGTCAATATCCATATAGGGATATTTCTGCGCGGCGGCCTTGATCCAGGCAATATGGTCAGGCAGACCGGCGTCTTTCAGGTTCTTGTAGCAGACTTCTTCAAATTCCTTGGAACGGAAGGAAGTAGTCATGCCGTCTACCTGAACAACAATGAAACCCAACTCAGCCAGTGAAGTCATCCACCAATTATAGGAAGAGAATGTTTTCGGCACATACTGGTCGCCCGGTCCGGAATAGATATATTCAATGACCGGATACTTCCTTGACGGATCAAAATTGGAAGGACGGTAAATGATACCCCACATATCTGTCTTCCCGTCACGGCCCTTTGCCGTAAAGACTTCCGGAGCTTTCCATCCATTGGCCAGCAGGCGGGAAATGTCCGCTTTTTCCAACGGCATCAGCACACGTCCGTCACGTGCGTCACGCAATACTGTTACAGGAGCCTGATCCACCTTCGAATAGACATCCACCAGATAACGGTGGTCCGGAGAATACCATGCTTTATGCATACCTTCTTCCGGAGTCAGTTCCACCAGCCCTCTTCCGTCGAAACCGATTCGATAATAATGAATCAGATAAGGGTCTTCTTCCGGATTCATGCCGTTGGCAGAAAAATAGATCTGTTCGTTCCGCTCGTCCACATACTGGACTTCACGCACATACCAGCTGCCCGACGTAATCTGATGAGTAGGCTTTCCGGTAGCGCGGTCGTACATGTACAGGTGATTGTAATTGTCGCGCTCGCTCGACCAGATGATCCGTTTCCCGTCCTGCAGATAGTTGCGGTAGATACGCGGATAATTGACATACTTCTCTTCCTTCTCCTCGATCAACGGACGGACAGAGCCGTCTACGGCCGACATTTCCAGTACCCTGTAAACTTTATGTCCGCGTTCATTATATTCGAATGTAATTGCTTTACTGTCTTTATTCCATACAGGTCCATACAATTCATATTGGCGGTCAAACAAAACGGTGGAAGGAATCAGGTTCTTTCCTGTCTCTACATCGAAGATACAAGGGACCTTGAACCTCAGTTCATCACCGGACTTGGCGTATTCCTGCTTATGAAGCCGGGGTTGAAGCTGGTCGGATGGAGAAGATTCCACATAATAAACATAACGTTTTTCTGCCGGCCGGATACGGCACGCCGCCACTTTTCTGGAATCGGGCGACCACCGGATGTCTACCGAATAATAGTTCCCTGACGTACCGTCCAGACTCAATTGTCTTTCCTTGCCTGTAGCCTGCTCACGTACATATACATTGTCATTCCTGATATAGGCCGTATACCTGCCGTCCGGAGAGACCACCGGTCCTCCCTCCCTTTCATCGTCCACTTCCATCCAGTGACGGGCAGGAGGTGGAGGAACGACTTTTCCTTCACGACTCAACCGGTTCCGACGGATGTCATAACACCAGTTTGTCTCCTCGGCTACAAAACGCAGCGTATCCATTCCGGCCGTAACCCGGCACTGCTGCAGCGGCAAATCCATCGGTCCGATACTTTTTCCTGTCTGCCGGCTGAGGGCTTCCGCCATTTTCCGCTGGTCGAACAAGGCACTCCGTTTCCGCCTGGCCGCATCGACCCGTACATATTCATCACCCTGCGGAGTATGACGCACATACCAAAAATTGCCGGTGTCCTCTATCCATACAGGATTCACTCCACTGTAATAAACTTGTTGCGCTCCCTTGTGACATAGCTGTCTCTCCCATAGAGAGGACAGCTGCTAAAATCCAGAAACAATTTAATTTCATCGTATATTCTTTATTCCACTTCCCACTCATAGATTCCAGATGCAGTCTTTCCGGGACAGTACGACCTCCAGTTTCACTGCCCATGTGTCCCAAAGTCACAAACTGACCCGACTTAACAAAGAGCTGGTATCTTTCCCGCTTGTCAGTTTCCCATTGATGTACACACGTCCTATCCGATCGTCATTCAGGATGGAACTATGAGCCAGATATTCGGGAGATTCGGCGTAGATGAAAATCACGCTGCCACCTTTGATGGTGTCAATAAGAGGACGGGTGAGGTTACGGGGAACTGCCGGACAACCGAAACTGCGGCCCAGCCGACCGGATGCCTGCGCCACCGACGGGTCGGCGTAGGCGGCGCCGTGTACCACAATAGCCCTTTCACGAGCACGGTCGTTGATACCTTTCTCCAGTCCGTCCAGAATCAGTGAATAACCGTTCCTGCCGGAATAAGGAGTATCGGTGAGATAGAATCCCAACGAACTTTTTAGCGAACCGTTTTCGTTTGAAAAGGACGTGGCGTATTTCCCGCCGCTGTTCTTGCCGTGGGAAACGACCGAAGAAAAAAGCATGGTTTTCTTCTTCATGTCAAAAACATAAAGGCGCTTTTCGGTAGAAGGTTTCGAAAAGTCAATCAGTGTGAGTATATCCTTTTTCCGTCCCTCAATCTTCAGGTATCCGGTCACCGCCTGGCGGAAGGCCTCCTTATTGACAACTCCTTCCAGCCGCATCTCCCGATAAAGGGAAGAACAGACCATAGCCGGAGTGCTTACCGCCGGCCCGGACGTCACGTTGTCGGTGAAGCGTCCTTTCAGAGCCAGGAAAGAAGGGACGAATACAGCAATCAGCAGTATGATGATTCTTTGCATATATCCGGTCCTAAAAAAACGGTGCAAAGTTACGGATAAAATCCGAATCATTTAATAAACAGGATGTTAAAAAAGGGAACCGGTCTGTTTTTATTCGATGACCACTACCAGTGAAAGGCCTGTCGGAGCCCAGTCGTATACAAACTTGGCATGCGACGTGGCATTACGCACACACATGTGCGACCGTGGTGTGGTTCCCAACGACCAACTGTATTCTATCATGGACGTTCTCGGCACGTTGACCGGAACCCCGTGTATATACGCCCCGTTGGTGAAACGGCTGGCATAAGGTGCATATCCGCCGGTGGCAGCCGATCCGTCCTTCAGGAATACCATCCGCACCTTCTTCTCCTGAATCAGATACATCCCCAGCGGAGTAGCCTGCCCGTAAGGAGGGCGGTGCAGTCCGGTAGTAGCGGGATTGACGCTGCGTATCAGCCACGATCCCCTTTCCTTCCACTCCAGCGTAGCCGTATTCTGGTTATGGCGATCTACAATGACTACATGCCGGAAAGCGGTACTGTCGGGCAGTATGCCGGCATATTTCTTCGGCACCATCCAGATCTCTTCAAAAGTAATCGGGGCCACTTCATAGAATGTACCTTTTTCCGACAAAATCTTGGCCAATGACCCGTCACGTCCGTAGCGGACGGGTACCAGGGTGTCGGGATACAGATAAAGCGGCACCGACTGGTAACGCTCCACCCCCAGTGTATCGGATACACGGTGATAGGCATCACGGGTATAGGTATGGACCAGCGGAGACTCACCGTTCCGGTTCTTGTAATTCCGGAATACACACCAGATACCGCCACTCTCCTGCATGTTTTCAATGAAAGCCAGGCATTTCCGTATGACGTCCCACTGCACATAACGTACGGTATCCTTATAAGGATATATGTCTTCAAGGGTATATTTGTCGTAGAGCAGTTCTCTGGCCAGGACAATATCCTCACCGGCAAGAGGTTTCTCAATGAAAGACAACTCCCCTGTTTCCGGCAGCACCAGACTTGTATCCTGCAGCAGTACCTGAGGCTCCTGCAACCTATTTTCCGGACGGTCGCAACTTCCGTACAGGATAGTCAGAACCATCATCCAGGCTTGTATGACCCGTTTCATAGACGACAAATTTGCTTGTTTAGCGTATATTACAAATATAGAAAAACTCACCCGATTTCGAATGGATTCAGGAAAAATAATGTAAACTATTGGGTTTTCAGGGATATACGCAGCATTATTCCACATTCGTAAAAGTGTGCTTTGAAGCCGTTTTTCGAATAGTTAAGCAGAAAAATTGCTACTTATCCGTTGCCCATTCCTGTTACATGGAGTTGTTTGAAAATCCTTTCTGTTCCAGCCGTAAAGAACACAGTTTCATCATTTTGGCTTAACGAAAAGGGTTTCATCGACTTCCTTTCATGGAAGGTACTCGGCATCAGCCGTGATGAGGACTATCTGGTCCTCAATTCGGTAGCCCTGCTTGAACGCTCATTCTCTTACTTGGACCATTACGGGAAAATCCGGTGCTACCTGGACAATGACGATGCCGGTGCCCAAGCGTATCGTGAAAGGCGAGACCGTGGAAATCCGTTGTAAACTGAAACGGGAAGGACGGTTCACCGATGCCCGCTATACCATCCCTATTTCCAGCCGGACGGCGAAGGCAAGCTGCGCATGGACGACGGAATGGTACTGCTGCCCAACGACCGTTATCCCCTGGACAGGGAGGTGTTCCGCCTTTATTACACCTCCGGCGGCAAGGAACAGCCTGTCGTCATCGTATTTCTGCTGCTCTTTGAAGAGTAAGAGAAAAGGAGAATCTTCGGTGTATTGCCGTCGGATTCTCCCTTTTTAGTAGAGTAATTCTCTTAATCTGAATCTTATAAACGATTCTTTTCGCTTTGACCGGCACCCCTTCCTTTATATTTGCTCATCGTAGAGTTAAATGCATAACGTATGGTGAGCCGAACAGCCTGTGAATCACTATAGTTCCATTTGTCAAGTTTCATTTGAGTTCCATAGGTTATCATTGAATTACGGGCTGTTTTGAATATATCTGTTGCACTAAGCTGGAAGAACCAGTTTCCAATCGTTTTGGTTACACCCAGATTTATTTGCCAAGACGGTTTTAGTGTAACCACATCCATATCTCCCGATGTATG
>ULQU01028604.1_pt1 | contig 19684 bp, 10 predicted proteins | sample 1954841 | NCBI WGS metagenome assembly ULQU01 (sample SAMEA4835664, study PRJEB28245) | human gut metagenome | biome: gut microbiome; material: fecal sample | place: Denmark | collected 2008
CTACATTTTTCTGTTTATCACTTTTTATTCGTACTTTTGTACAATGAAATATATCTATATCGCAACAGGTTCTCTTTTCTTGACGTTGGGAGTAATAGGCATTTTCTTGCCTGTGCTGCCTACGACACCTTTCCTGCTGCTTGCGGCAGCGTTGTTTTTCCGGGGTTCCCCGCGCATGTATCACTGGTTGCTGGCACATAAATACTTAGGACCGTATATTCGGAGTTTCCGCGAAGAAAAAGCTATTCCGCTGCGTGCTAAGATTATATCCGTTTCCTTGCTTTGGATTACGGGCTTGCACTGTGTGCTTTTCCTGTTTCCTTACTGGTGGCTGAAGGGAATGATGGCGCTTGTCACCATTGGAGTTACCATTTATATTTTGTCATTTAAAACTCGCTCAGCCCGATGAATAAGCTACATTTTTATAATCGCAAGGAAGCTATAGCCCGTATGAACCGCTTCGGAGCACGAGGTACGGCGTTTTTCTTCCTGATCAATTTTGATGAAACGGAGTGTCTGGTTTCGGAGTTGAAGGATATCTCTCCAGACAGGCTGGCTTTTATTTTTCCCGAAGTTTCGAATGTTTCATTGTCGTCTGCCCCAAAGCCTGAAGCCATTTATTGGAAGTCGGCACCTCAGCCGTATGAAGACTATGTCGGTTCGTTCGATATCGTATATCGTAACTTGTATGCCGGGAACTCGTTTCTGACGAACCTGACATGTGCTACTCCCGTGTCGACCAGCCTTTCTCTGTGGGAGGTATTCGAACACGCTACAGCTCGCTACAAGTTGTGGTACGACAATCGTTTTGTGGTGTTCTCTCCCGAAACCTTTGTGCGTATAGTCGATGGTCACATTTATTCGCATCCGATGAAAGGGACTATTGACGCATCTCTGCCCGATGCCCGCAACTTGCTGCTGAATGACGAGAAGGAAGCTGCCGAACATGCTACCATTACCGATTTGATCCGCAACGACTTGAGTCAGGTGGCAACCGAAGTTACTGTAACTCGTTATCGCTACTTGGATGAGTTGCATACGCACAGCGGACGTTTGCTTCAGATGAGTTCTGAAATCAGGGGACGTCTGCCGGAACACTATCGGGAAGAATTAGGTACGCTGTTCTTCAAATTGCTTCCGGCGGGCTCTATCACCGGAGCACCCAAACAGAAAACTGTAGAGATTATCCGGGAGGCGGAAACCTATGAGCGGGGATTTTATACCGGTGTCATGGGGTATTTCGACGGACAGAATCTGGACAGTGCGGTGATGATTCGTTTTTTGGAACAAACGGACGATGGACTGGTGTATAAGAGTGGGGGAGGAATTACTTTCCGTAGTGATGCCCGCAGTGAATATGAAGAAATGGTAAAGAAAATATATGTGCCGATTTATTGAAACAATCCGTATCGAAGAAGGAAAGGCGTGGTATCTGCCTTATCATAACTTACGTATGAATGCAACTCGCCGTATGGTGTGGGGACAAGTCTCTGAACTGGATTTGAGTAAGTTTGTTCATCCTGAACCTTATCGGGAACGTACGCGGTGTCGTATCGTTTATGGACGGGAGATCGAAGAAGTGTCGTATATTCCTTATCGCTTGCGGGCGGTGCATAGCCTGAAGCTGATTGATTGTGATGAGGCTGAGTATTCATTGAAAAGTGCGGATCGGAGCTCGCTGGATAATCTTTTTGCTCGGCGGGAGGGAAAGGATGATGTGCTGGTTGTACGAAACGGGCGGCTGACGGATACTTCGATAGCCAATGTTGCTTTGTGGAATGGAACGGAATGGCATACGCCCTCTTTCCCCTTGCTAAAAGGGACGCATCGACAGCGCCTGCTTGATGAAGGACGGATTGTGGAACGCGACATAACCGTAGACGACCTGTCTCTTTATTCCCGCGTTCGTCTGTTTAACGCAATGATTTCTTTTGGTGAGATAGAGATAGACAGCAAGGAGCTGGGCTATTAAATAGCCCAACCTTCTTCTCTTAATGCTTCTTTCAGTTGTGAGAAGCGCTCTGCTTCCACATCGTTTCTGATAAATTCATCGAAATTGGTCGTATTGATTGTAGCCCATGTCTTGCCGTTTGCCACTTCTGTATCAGGCGCAAAGCTGAGATAAAGTTTCATGGCTTTCTGATAGTCGCCTTCCAGCATCCAGTAGTGCGCACGGTAACTGATGACCGACGGCAGTTTCTTGAACTGCTGGGGCAGGCACTGGTAAATCATATCGGCAGCTTCCGGCTGGGATGCTAACACAGCGTAATACATTCCGTCTATCTGAGTGTCGACTCCTTTCCGTGTCGTGACAAATGCATCGTAAACCTGAATGTTCAAGATCTGGTTGATGATGAAAGTACGCGGTACAGGACTGTGAGCACACATTGCCATGATATGGTCTGTATCGATTTCACCGTCGAACATGTCACGGAATATTTTATCGTATGGAAGGCGGACACTGGGTACTCCTTGAGGCTGGAAACAAATCCAGTACAGATTGCGTTCGGAGATTCGTCCGTTGGTCTTGTCACGGTAAGTGATGTGAACCGGATGATAACAGCAGATAGCCATGAGCAAAGCTTCTGCCACTTCTTCTCCGTTGCCGCCTTCCGAGAAATCACATTCCATCGCTTCTGTTGCGAAAGGCGATTCCAGACCTTCTATGTTGGCAATTTCATTGTACGGGATGAAATGCGTTTCATCGAGTATCACTTCTTTGCCTTCTACGCCCCAGATGAACAGCTCCGCTTTCAGTTGCAGGGTACGTGATTCATAAATATATTGGCATCCATCCGTTTCGGAGGTAATACGTGTATAGGGATAGTGCAGGGTACTTTCTTCCAGCTTGGTTTTCATCTCCTGATAGGCTTCCAGAACATCTGAATGATGAGGCTGTTCTGGTTGCTGAGTAGCAGATGCGGTTGCTTGTTCCGTTTCCGGATGAGATTCTTCCTGCTTGGTTTCATCACCTTTTTGTCCGGCAGGATGTTCTGCTTCAGCGTGAAGCGTCTCTCTTTGTATAGGAATTTCATGAGATTCCTCGTGCTCTGGAGCTTGTGCTTTCTGAGATTGCTCTACTTCATCCTGAGTTTGTTTAGGCTCTTCCTGACTTTTAACTGAATCCTGAGTATGTTCTTCTTCTGCTGTTTGTTGCTCCGTGCTTTCCTCCAGTCGGTTCAGAGCAGACTGTAACTCTTCTTTCTCTTTGGCAAGCTGTTCTTTTTCTTCGCGCAAGAGGTGCATTTTCTTTTGCAGCTCAGAAAGATTATCCGATAAGTTCGCATTTTCCGACTCCGTTGCATCAAGTTTCTCTTGCAGTCCGGACAAGTTTTTTTGTAAGTCGGTATAGTTTTGGGTCAGTTCTTCTATGCTTTTCTTTGCCTGCGCTTCATTTTGAACTGCTTTTCCTTTTTCTTCTTCCAGTTGTGAGTAATAGTTTTTTAGAGCTTCGTTTTCTGTTTTCAGTGTTTCAAGCTGTTTCTGCAAGTTTTCTACTTCACTTTCCTTGGTGGTAATGCTTTCATTCTGTTTCAGTGCTTCCGACAATTGCTGTTCCAGCTGTTCCTTGCTTGCGGCTATAGCTTCATGTTGTTTTTGTAAGTCTTCCAGTTGTGCAATACTTTGGCTGTGCTTCTCTTTTTCGTCGGCCAGCAAACGTTCCAGCTCACTTTTATCAGCTGCAATGGTTTCGTTCTGCTTTTGTAAGTCATCCAGCAATGTGCTGTTTTCGTTTTCATCCTCTTTCAAATCAGTCAACTGACGTTCCAGTTCATCTTTGTCTGCCGAAATGGTTTCGTTTTGTTTCAGCGCATCACTAAGCTGTTGTTCCATTTCATCTTTTCCGGCAGCAATGATTTCATTCTGTTTCAGCGCTTCCGACAGTTGCTGTTTCAGTTGTTCCTTATCGGTAGCCATGCATTCGTTTTGCTTTTGCAATTCTTCCAATTGCGTAAGACGCTGGCTCTGTATTTCTTTTTCAGCAGTTAACTGACGTTCCAGCTCGCTCTTGTCTGTTTCGAGTGTAGCCTTTTGCTGCTGCACCTCGTCAAGCTGTTGTTGCAGTCCGTCTTTATCGGCTGCTATACGTTCATTTTCCTTTCGTGCCTCCGATAGTTGCAATTCCAGTTGCTCCTTATCGGCAGTCATCTGCTCGTTCAGCTTCTGCAAATCTTCTAGTTGGCTGACAGTCTGATTTTGTTTTCCTTTTAAATCAGTCAATTGATGTTCCAGCTCGTTCTTGCCGGCTGTAATGGTTTCGTTCTGTTTCAGTGCTTCGCTGAGCTTATCGTTTAGTGATTTTATTTCATTGTCGCGGGAAATGATTTCCTGTTCGTCGGATTGCATCTTTTCCAGTCCTGTAGCTTTGTCCGACTGTAGTTTAGCAATTTCAGCCTGCAAGTTCGATATTTCTTGCTGATGTGTGGAAACAGATGTCTGTAGTTGGGCAAGTTCTGTTTGTGTAACAGAAAGCTCCTCCTGCGTTTCGGTCAGTTGAGTACGCTTGTAAGTTACTTCTTTATTTGCGTCTTTAACCTCGATGGAAAGTTGCTGGTTTTTTATCAGTAAGGCTTCGTTATCGTTTTGCAGTTGCTCGATATCAATGCCTGTCAGCTTTTTAATCAGATGAAAAGTAAGTTTACTCATACCGTGTCAGAAGATAATTTGGTTAATTAATGTTGCAAATTACGCAAATATTTCCGAATGTTCAGTATAAATTACAAATTAAAATGCATCTTTTTAGTCGAAAAATCCAATCTATTCGATCTTTATCATTAGTTTTGTAATTCGAATTTTAGAGAAAAGGACATGCAAGACATTATAGCTAATAATGAATATTTGAATGGAAACCGGACAAACAGTCTGATCAATCGGAAGATGATATTCCGTATATTGGGTATTTTATTGTTTATAGAAGGAGTTATGTTTCTTGTTTGTGCAGGGGTTTCGCTATGCTACAAGGAGCACAGTTATATCTATTTTATTTATTCTACACTTATCACTGCAGTGGCAGGGGCTGTTTTGGTATTTTTAGGTCGTAAGGCCGAAAATAAGCTTTCGCGCCGCGACGGTTATTGTATTGTTGCTTTTACCTGGCTTTTGTTTACGGTATTTGGTATGTTGCCTTTCTATCTGAGTGGGGAAATACCTTCGGTCAGTGATGCTTTTTTCGAAACCATGTCGGGATTTACCACAACAGGGGCAACCATTCTCGATGACATAGAGTCTTTGTCGTATGGTATGTTGTTCTGGCGTAGCTTCTCTCAATGGATTGGTGGTTTGGGTATCGTCTTTTTTACCATAGCTGTCTTGCCGATTTTTGGAGTGGGAAATCAGGTGTTGTTTTCGGCAGAGGCTACAGGAGTAACGCACGATAAGATTCATCCCAAAATTAGCATTATGGCAAAATGGCTTTGGACAGTATACTTGTTGCTTACCGTAACCGAAACAATCTTATTGATGTTGGGAGGAATGAACTTGTTTGATGCTGTCTGTCATGCTTTTTCTACAACTGCAACCGGAGGATATTCTACCAAGCAGGATAGTGTGGCTTACTGGCATTCTCCGTTTATAGAATACGTCATTGCCATATTTATGGTTTTGTCGGGCATAAACTTTTCGCTGTACTTTATGTGTCTTAAAGGGAAATTTCTCCATTTGCTTAAGGATGACGAAAGCAGATGGTTTCTGATGTCTGTCGGAATAGTAACATTGCTTATTACCATTCCATTGATGACACAAAATCACTACGGATGGGAAGAAGCTTTCCGAAAGGCATTCTTCCAGGTTGCCAGTATTCACACTTCTTGTGGTTTTGCTACCGATGATTATAATGGCTGGCCTCCTTTTACATGGATGTTGTTGATTTATACGATGATGGCCGGAGGATGTACCGGATCGACTGGTGGTGGTATCAAAAACATGCGTCTGGTTATCTTGTTCCGGAATATGAAAAATGAATTTAGTCGTTTGATTCACCCACGAGCAGTATTGCCGGTAAAGGTAAATCAGCAGACCATTTCTTTTTCTACCATATCAACGGTTAACACGTTTGTGCTGCTGTATCTTATTACACTTTTCATCGGGTGGATTGTGCTGATGTTCTTAGGCTTAGGGCTGACCGAATCCTTGGGATTGTCTGTTTCCAGCTTGGGTAATGTGGGACCAGGTCTGGGTGCATACGGACCGGCTTTTTCATGGAGTGCTCTTCCTGATCTGGCAAAGTGGGTATTGTCATTTATGATGCTGATTGGCCGATTGGAATTGTTTGGTATCTTGCTGATGTTCTCTCCGGGATTCTGGCATAAACGTTGATATCGTTTTATTAATATATACAATTATTCCCCACAGATTATGGTTCCTTTCGGGCTTTAATCTGTGGGGAATTGTTTTATATAAATGTTGCCAGTTAAGAAATAAAGTCAAATACGGCTATAAGGCGTATACGAATAACCGCTTTTCCGGCATTTGTAATAAACAATGAATCCGGATGGCTGTATGGTTCGAAAGATCTTCGTGTATTATTGCTGGCAGCAAGTTCGATTGCAAAAGAGAAAAATCTGTCTTTTTAATCGATAAAGCGCTTTGTCAGATCCTCAAACTCGTCAATTCTGCGGTCACGCAGGAAAGGCCACCAGCGGCGTACATTCTCACTGCGGTTCATATCTATATCTACAACGATATTTTCTTCTTTCAGGTTGCTGGCCTGTGCCAGAATTTCTCCTTGTGGTCCTGCGACGAAGCTGTTTCCCCAGAACTGTATGCCGTTGGTCTGGCCTGAAGGATCAGGTTCAAGTCCTACACGGTTCACGGCGATGACCGGGAGTCCGTTGGCTACGGCATGTCCGCGCTGTACAGTCACCCATGCTCCAAGCTGACGCATTTTCTCATCCTGTGTGTCACTGCTTTCCCATCCGATAGCTGTCGGATAGATCAACAGTTCGGCACCCTTCAAAGCCATCAGTCTTGCTCCTTCAGGATACCACTGGTCCCAGCATACCTGTACACCTAATTTCCCCAGACTGGTTTCAATTGGTTCAAAGCCCAGATCACCGGGTGTGAAATAAAATTTTTCGTAGTAAGCCGGATCATCAGGAATGTGCATTTTACGGTATTTCCCGGCAATACTTCCGTCCGCATCAAATACTACGGCTGTATTGTGATAGAGTCCCGGAGCACGGCGCTCAAATAGTGAAGTAACCAGTACGATGTGATAAGCAGCGGTTATATCACTGTAGAATCCTGTTGACGGACCGGGAATAGGTTCTGCCAGATCGAACAGGGAAGTATCTTCCGTCTGGCAAAAATAAGGGGTATTATGTAACTCCTGTAACACGACAAGCTGTGCGCCTGCCTGTGCTACAGAGGCAATGTTGCGATGCAGTTTCTCTAAATTGGTTTTCAGGTCGTTTGTACAAGATTGTTGTACGATACCTACACGGATAATTCTTTTCATATCGGTTCTGAGATTTTTAAAATTTGTCAGGTTTTACATTTTCCGGATACTGCATGGTGACACAGTGCAATGATCCGTGCTGCTGAATCAATGCACGGCAGTCTATTCCTACAATTTCTCTGCCGGGGAAAGCCTGTGCCAGTACTTCGGCTGCCTTCTGGTCGTTCGCTGGCTGGTTGTAGGTCGGATAGAGTACCGCCTGATTCATTATCAGGAAATTGGCATAAGTCGCTGGAAGGCGATTTCCTTCTTCATCGTAAGCAGTTTCTGCCATCGGTAGTGGAAGTAAGCGGTAAGGCTTCCCTTCCAGTGTACGGAATGTTTTAAGTTGCTCTTCCATCAGTTGCAGTTCTGTATAGTGCTCGTCAGACGAGTCGGTACATTGTACGTAGACAATGGTGTCGTCCGGACACAGACGTGCCAGGGTGTCAACATGGCTGTCGGTATCATCACCTGCAAGGAATCCGTGATCCAGCCATAAGATTTGTTGGAGGTTGAATCTTTTTTTCAGGTATTTCTCCAGTTCACTGCGATCCATCGTGTCATTCCGGTTGGGAGCAAGCAGACAGGTGGAAGTGGTAAGCAGCGTTCCTTTTCCGTCACTTTCTATCGAACCTCCTTCAAGTACAAAGTTACGGCAGTTGATATATTCCCCGTTCAGCAGTTTACTTTGATAAATTCGACTGTTTATCAGATTGTCTTTATTCGCGGCAAATTTCATTCCCCAGCCGTTGAAACAGAAATCCAGCAATAGGGGAGTACCGTCATGCTGCAACAAGGTGATGAATCCATGGTCGCGCGCCCATGTATCGTTTGTCGGACATGAAATATAATGTATATTATCCTTGCAGTCGAGGCCTTTCAGTATCTCGGGATATTCGGGGGCTACCAGCAGAAGAGGCTGGCGGGAAGCTATTTCGCGTGCCAGATTGAGAAAACATGCTTCTACGTCGTCCAGCATATAGTTCCAGTCGGTTTCGCTATGTGGCCACGTCAGTTGGATATAACTTTGCGGATGCCATTCGGCAGGCAAGAAGTAGTTCTTTTCCATAATGTGATAGTTTGTTTTTATAATGTTGTGTTTTTTGATTTATCATTGACTGTTGCGTTTGCTTCTTCGCTTCAATAAAATCCAGTCGAAAAGCTCACGCCAGTTGGTAAAGTCTTTTTTGTACATCAAGCCGATGCCTTGTGTTGTCAAGGTCGATTTGGTGAAATATCTGTCATTTGTCTGATTATATCCTTTCAGACGGAAATCTCCATTCTTGGTCAGCAGCCACATTGCTTCAAAATCACCTACAAAGTTGGTGTTACGCATCGGATTATCCCGGTAGCCGAAGTTACCGTTTATAATCAGACGGTTGTTGAGCAATCTTCCTGAAAGTATGGCTTCTGCTTCCACATCAGTCCAGCCTTTGTCGCCCGTACTTAAGTTTGTTCCTAGGTTCCAGTTCTGACTGTCGATAACTTGTGAGAGCATATTGTTCAGCTGTCCCGAGAGTGTACTGAAGGCTAGCGAACTGGTTGCATCCGACTGGTTGGCATTATTGGCATAGTCATACGTATAGAACTTGCCGATACTCAGCAGGTAAATAATCTGAGTATTCATTTGTTCTTCCGTACTTGTCAGACTTCGTACCAGTTCACGGTCTTCGTCGCTGACGGTGGGCAGATCAAGATCGAACTTCAGTGTCGGAGCTGTCAGGTTACCCTTCAGGTTCAGCAGGCAGTTGACCTTTACAGTTCCTTTTGTATTGGAAGCATCGGCCACTAAGTCATTCAGTGAAGCAGAGTTGACGGTATATACAGCTTGTACATCCAGGTTGGCTTCTCTCGGATTACCGTTGAATGAAACAGAGCCTCCCGATTGCAGGACGAAATCTTTATGGATAACATTCTGCATGCTCATCTTATAGATACCCTCCTCTATGTTATAATTTCCGAAGATCTGGAAATCTCCTTTGTTATAATAATTGATACGAAGATTACCGGTTCCGTTTGCCGAGATATTATCTCTGGCCACCGGGTCCATGACGATGCGCATGGTTGCAGCCGGAGTAGCTTCTATCTGAAGGTTGATATGTGTATCAGTCGGCGTATCATCTTCTTCATCTTCTTCTGTTTTATTAAGATGATGATACAGCTCGGTCTGGATATTTTCTTGCTGCCGGCGAGGAGTCTTGTCGACAAACGTAATGAATTGTGTGTTGATAGCTTCGGCAGCAGTTGCCGTGACATACGTGAATTTAGTTCCCGGATCGGTACGTAACGTTCCGTCTACGGTCAGCATATTGTTTCCTCCACGCAGTAATACATCACCTGTAGTATATATCTTGCCATAGAAGGGGAATTCAGGAGTTTCCTTCTCTGTATAATATACTAACATCCTGTTTGTATTAAAGCGGAAATTATAGGTCAGATTCTTCAATTTAGTATGGTTAAGAGACCCATTGATCAGTCCGGTATGTCCTTCAGGGTCTGTAACGCGTACATTATCGAAGTTAAAGTGCCCCGATGTAATGCGGACGGAATCAGCATGAGCCGTGAACGACGTATTCAAGATGTTTACCTTCATGCTGGCATCAGCTTGGGCATTGCCTTCCAGGTCCAGCCCTGCGAATGGTCCGTATAGGCGTACGTGTCCGAAAACTCTTCCTTGCATGTTCGAGAAGATGTTTTCAACGAATGGTTGCAAGAACGACAGATTCGTACCTCCTGCCTGAATATTCAGGTTGAGCCCTTTCTCTTTCGGAGAAACATATCCGTCTACGTTCGTAAAATAATGCTCGTTTTCTTTTATGTCGGCATGTAGCCGGACACCTCCCAGTTCATTATCCCATTCTCCTTTTATATCTCCCAACCCCAGCAGCGCATCATTCAAAGAGAAGTCTTTGACGCTGAGTCGAGTATACATAACAGGCTTGTCCAGCACATTGTGTAAGTGTACGCGACCGGTAATTAGTCCGTTGAACTTGACAGCATGGAACTGGATAATGTCCATTACGTATTGTAAGTTAATGTTGCTCAAATCTACCAGACATGAATCAGTCTGCTCTTTTCCGATACGCCCGTTGGCCCGTACATATTGGTCTTGATGCTCAAACAGGAAATCATCGATTTCTATCAGATCTTTGTCTATGGTAATTTTCGATGGATGTACTTTCCATATTGTATCGTTCAAGATGATTTTACTTGGACGAATATCGATGGTAGTCGATAACCTGTTTTTCTCTTCCGATTTCCGGAAACTGGTCATTGTTTCTACTACACCGCTGAAAGTAGAGGGAACGTTGTTTCCCCAGTGAATCGTTGTTTTCAGTTTGTCTGCTGCTACGAGGGAGTTGACAGAAAAATTGATCATACCTCCTTTTTTCATCCGTTTGTTGATGCGCACCTGACATTCCAGTTCATCTGCTGTATTGCTGCAAAGGAACGTTCCCGATTCGAAATAAGAATCGTTATAGACAAACTCAGGCAGATAACCTTGTATCTGCAAGCGTGTACGGCTGTCGTCGAAATAACCGTTCAGGGTAGCCGGCATGCCCAGTTCGATAGGAATATTGAGTACTTTGGAAAATAATTCCGTATTATCCAACTGGAAATGAAACTGGAAATTATTGTTTGTTTCCGGCAGTTCCTTGTTCAGTGCCAGTAGCGATGGAATATATCGCTGCAATGTTTTCAGGATACTTGCGGGAAGGGTACGATATGAATAGTTTCCCTTGACGGAACCATTCAGGAAAGGAGAGTGGATTTCGATTTGCTTCTCCTTGTTCTTGCCCGTATTTCCGGCAGTGATGCTCAGATTATCGAGATAGTAGCACTGGGCTTCTTCCGGAGCGTTGACACTGACACTGTCTATGCTGATTTTACCCTGCATATCGTCGATGGAATGTCCGCTGAAATCGGCTGTCAGATTCAGTGACATGTCCGTGTCTTTATATTTGTCGGTCAGATGCAAGTCATTGGGGCGGAAGTTTCGTACTACCGCTCTCAAATTAAAGTCGGGTACAGCCTGTCGGGTTGCGAAGTGTCCGTTGATTTCAATATTCCCGTTACTGTCATCCAAAGACAATTTTCCATTGAATCCTCCCGGCGTATACTTACCGTCGAGCATGATGTTGCGGTATTCATATTGTTTGTATGTCAGGGATGAAATATTACCCTTAATGTACGATTCTGCTTTCCCGTTGTTGTATTTGAAGCCTTGCAATTCGATGTCGAAAGCTGCATTCCCCAATGTCTTTTCCTGATTGAGCAACATGCCTAGATTCAGTTCTGGACTGATTATCTTACCTGAGTAAGAATGCAAATGAGTGATCGTGTCGGAATGCATAGTTACATTCGCACGAATATTTCCTACGTCGGTCAGAAGTGTGCCATGAGTTGTCAGCTGATTCAGATAGCCGGATATATCGCCGTTGAAGCTGATATCTCCAATTCGCTGCAAGATATCGGGCGCATTGGCTTTGCCGGTCAAGTTCTGAATGAGCCAGCTTATGCCTTCTTTATCCGCATCCAATTGCGACAAGTTACCGAAAAGGAACAAGTTGTTTTTCTCATTCCAGTGATTTATCATGGCTTCTCCTTTCAGTAAGAGGCTCTGGTCATCGTTCGAAAGATAAATGTCGGTACATTTTGTCTGATATCCTTTCCCCTCGAGTGCAATACGCAGATTGATATCATCGTCGAAGTGCGCGAACGATGGAACAAACATAGCCAGATCGGACAATGCAATGCTGGCATGCATGCGAGCCATATACTGCGTATCGTTATTAAAGATTGGAAATGAGGATGCACTGTCGTGAGCGACAGCAAGTGTATCGATAGCCAGCTCGCTTTGAGGCAGTGAAACTTCTACGTTGTTGGCTTGCAAACCATAATGATTGGCTGTCAGTTTTAAGGCCAGTTTTTTCAACTTGAACCCGCTCTGCTCGTTGAAGCTCAAGCGCTTGATCTGCGCATTCAGAGAATCGGGAGTCAGTGCCTTCAGCGACAAGGTTGCGGAAAAATTCTGAATGCCCAGGTGGTTTGTATTGAAGCGTCCCGGTGTCTGTGCCGCCGATAGAAGGTCGTAGTAGATTTGTCCGCGGCGGATTAACACAGAATTGATTCTTAAATCGATGTTCGATTTTTTCTTTACCGTATCTTTCGAAGCAAAAGCGTCGAGAATAAACTGGAAATTAGGTTTACTTTCGGGAGTCTGCCGGTTTAAATGAGCATTCAGACCGAAGAGCTGGATACTGCTGATACGAATTCTTCCGTGCAATAATGGAGATAGTTCTATCTTTGCAGACAGGCGGGCCACTTTAAGTAACTCTTGTCCCGACTTGTCTTCCAGATATACATTCTGTATGATGACACGATTCAATAATCCCAGGTCTATGTTTCCGATGCTTACCTCAGTCTGCATGATGCGGCTGAGTTCCTGAGCAGCAAGCACAGAAAGCCGTTTTTGAATGAAAGGAAGACTCAAAACGGCGATGATTCCGAAATAGCATACCAATGCTATAATAATGGTAAACCGGACAATATGTTTGACTTTTCTGAATTTACTCATGCGTACTGCTCAAAAATTAATCAAAATTACAAATATCACTTGAGGTAATCTATATTTTGCCTGCTTATTTTACTATTTTTAAAAGACTATTTCGTACTTTTGGCGCATCATTCAGAAACTAACACATTAAGGACTATGAAAAAAAGTATAGCATTGACATGCCTGATGGCAATGGCGCTGGGTGCACAGGCTCAGCAAGGGGGGATTACACAAGACATGTTAAGTCAGATGAAAAGTAGCTACAAGCATACCGCTGCCGACAAGGCTATTTACAATGCCATGGCAGGAACCAGCATAGCAGTTTTGGCGAAAAATCATGAAAACCTGGCAAACTTCGATACGAACTTCTCGAATAAAGTGATTTCACACGGTATTACCGACCAGCAGCAGTCGGGACGTTGCTGGCTCTTTACCGGTTTGAACGTACTGCGTGCACAAATGATAGCCAAATACGGACTGGATGAAATGGAGTTTTCTCAGAATTACTGTTTCTTCTATGACCAGCTGGAAAAAGCAAATCTTTTCCTACAGGGCATCATTGATACGCGTGAAAAGCCGATGGACGATAAAATGGTAGAATGGCTATTCCGCAATCCCATCAGCGACGGTGGACAGTTTACTGGTATTTCCGACATCATAGGGAAATATGGTGTAGTACCGGCTTCGGTCATGCCCGAAACCTATAGCAGCGAGAATACGTCGCAGATAGCTCGTCTGGTTGGCCTGAAACTGAGAGAATTCGGATTGCAGTTGCGTGATGAGGCTGCCAAAGGCACAAAGCTCTCAGCGCTGGGACAAAAGAAAACAGAAATGCTTTCTACCATTTATCGTATGCTGGCTTTGGCATTGGGTGAGCCGGTAGAACACTTTACATGGACCATGAACGGAGTGACAAAGGAATATACTCCGCTGTCTTTCTATCAGGAATTTCTGGGAAATGATTTGACAAACAATTATGTCATGCTGATGAATGACCCGAGCCGTGAATATTACAAATGTTATGAAATTGATTTCGATCGTCATGTATACGATGGAAAGAACTGGACGTATGTAAACCTGCCTGTCGATGAGATAAAGGAAATGGCAATCGCCTCAATCAAAGACAGTACGATGATGTACTTTTCTTGTGACGTGGCTAAATTCCTTGACAGCAAGCGGGGTACACTCGACCTGAAGAACTTCGATTATGAATCATTGATGGGAACCACATTCAGCATGGACAAGAAACAGCGCGTACAGACATTTGCCAGCGGTTCCAGCCATGCCATGACTTTGATGGCTGTCGATCTGGATAAAAACGGCAAGCCGAAAAAATGGATGGTCGAAAATAGCTGGGGAGCTGAATCCGGTTATAAAGGACATCTCATTATGACGGATGAATGGTTCAACGAATACATGTTCCGTCTGGTGGTAGAGAAAAAATATGTGCCGGAGAAGGTACTGAATATCTTGAAGCAAAAGCCGGTACGTCTGCCTGCATGGGACCCGATGTTTGCACCGGAAGAATAACGCATAAGATGAATTTATAGATATAACGTCCTGAATTCTTTTGAACGGCTGACACCGTCTGAAAGGCTTTCAGGACGTTTTATTTTTGTCTGTAATGTTGCTTTTGTCTTTCATTTTGCTTAACTTCGTACTTTAACCTTAAATCTAATATTTATGAAGAAGCATCGGAGAACAAAGACGAAGTATCTGGCCGCCTGTTTGTTCGCACCGTGGTTGTGTCAGGGTACAAATGCGCAGAGCGAAGCTCTTTCTCTTCCTGATAGTGTAATCACGGTAGGCTACGCACGGGGAAGTCTGAAAAACATATCCGGCTCGGTGGAGCAGATTACCGAGCAGCAGATGAATAAGGAACAGCTTGCCAATCCGTTGGAAGCCATTCAGGGACGAGTTCCGGGATTATCGATTATGAAAAGCAGTAACGGTACGGCAGCCCTGGAGTCGGTGCGGATGCGGGGTACCACTTCACTGACAAGTGGCAATGATCCGCTGATAATCGTCGACGGTGTATTGGGCGATTTAAGTATGCTTACTTCTGTTTACCCTACGGATATTGAAAGCTTTACTATCTTGAAAGATGCTTCCGAAACAGCACAGTACGGTTCCCGAGGAGCTTCGGGTGTAATCAATATCACGACTAAAAAAGGTGTTTCGGGCAAGACGCGCATCAATTATAACGGAAGTTTCGGTATTGCGCATGCCTATCGTCATCTGGATATGCTTTCGGGGGCAGAATACCGCAATGTGACTGCGGCACATGGACTGTCAATTCTGGATAAGGATTACAATACGGATTTTCAGAAAGAAATCGAACAGCTGGGTATCCAGCAGAATCACAACATCGCTTTTTATGGAGGAGGAGAGGCTTCCCGGTATCGTGTGTCCTTGGGTTACCTCGACCGGGAGGGAGTAGTGCTGAATGAAAGCATGAAACTTTTTACCTCGAACATGAATATGTCGCAGGATATATTCGGTAAGTTTATCCAGTGCGAGCTGGGACTTTTCGGTTCGGTGAAGAAAAACCGTAACCTGGTCGACTTGCAGAAGACGTTCTATTCTGCAGCGGCTTTCAATCCTACGTTTCCGAATCATAAGGATTATACTACGGATGCATGGGATCAGATAACGACGGCCAGTCAGATTACCAATCCACTGGCATGGATGGAAGTGAACGACCGTGATGATATTTCTTATTTCAGCGCGCACGCCCGCCTGAACTTCAATCTTTCTCCAGATCTGAAGTTTGTTCTTTTCGGCTCCTATACTTACAATGATTCCGAAGACTCCCAGTATCTGCCCACTACGGTCTGGGCGCACGGACAGGCGTATCGGGGAAACCGACGCTCGGAGTCGATGCTGGGAAATGCGATGTTTACGTATCAGAAGCAGTTGAAAAAGCATTTCATCGATGTACTGGCACTGGCGGAACTGGAGAAAAGTGTTTATACGGGCTTTTATACTACGGTAACCAACTTTTCTTCGGATAAAATGGGCTTCGATAACTTGCAGGCTGGTGCGTTGCGTCCGTGGGATGGAACCGGCTCGTATTATGAGGAACCGCATCTGGCTTCATTCCTGGGGCGAGTAAACTATACCTATGCCGACCGTTATGTGCTTACGGTGAACGCCCGTACCGATGCATCTTCCAAATTTGGTGCAAATCATAAATGGGGATTTTTCCCGTCGGTTTCGGCCGCATGGAATATTACCAGTGAGAAGTTTATGAGGCGACTCTCGTGGATCGATAATCTGAAGCTGCGTGTTGGTTACGGACTTGCCGGCAATCAGGGAGGAATAGATTCGTATACCACGATGAACCTTGTCCGCCCGAACGGAGTGGCACCGGTAGGAAATTCACCGGTCGTGACGTACGAAACACTGCGGAATATCAATCCCGATTTGAAATGGGAGGTGAAGCATACGTTCAATGCCGGGCTGGATATCGGCTTGTATGGCAACCGCCTGCTGCTGTCGGTCAACTATTATAATTCCAAGACTACCGACATGCTTTATAACTATCGGGTAAGTGTTCCTCCGTTTACTTACAATACGTTGCTGGCAAATATCGGTTCCATGCGCAACAGCGGAACGGAAATATCCGTCGGTATTACGCCTCTGAAAACCAAAGATATGGAATTGAACATCAACGCAAATATTACTTTCCAGAAAAACAAGTTGCTCTCTCTGAGCGGCATGTATAACGGGGAGTATGTTTCTGCTTCGGAATATACCGTCATTGCGGGGCTGAATGGTGCCGGCTTTCATGGAGGATACAACAATATCGTGTATCAGATAGTAGGACAGCCGCTGGGCGTATTTTATCTGCCTCACTGTACCGGACTGGTTCCCGACGGGAATGGAGGGTATACTTACGGAATAGCCGATCTGAATGGGGGAGGTGTGAATCTGGAAGACGGCGAAGACCGCTATATTGCCGGTCAGGCTGTTCCGAAAACCTTGCTTGGGTCGAATATCAGTTTCCGTTATAAGCAGTTTGATGTTTCCTTGCAGGTGAACGGAGCTTTCGGTCATAAGATTTATAACGGTACCTCGCTGACGTATATGAATATGAACAGCCTTCCGGATTATAACGTGATGACAGAGGCTCCCGCACGGATGATCAAGGATCAGACGGCAACCGACTACTGGCTGGAAGACGGTGATTATATCAACTTCGATTATCTGACGGTAGGATATTATGTGCCATTGAAAAGTACAAAGTTTTTGCGTAACATGCGTCTGGCGTTTACCATCAACAATTTGGGTACCATCAGTGGCTATTCAGGACTGACTCCGCTTGTCAACAGCATGACGGTCGACTCTACCTTGGGAGTAGACGATAAGCGTACTTATCCGCTGTCGAGAACTTATACTATCAGTTTAAGCCTTAATTTCTAAATTGTTTATTATGAAGAAACTATATCTATATTTGCTGGCAGGTTCTGTAACTCTGAATCTGGCATGCGGCAGTTTCCTGGAAGAACATCCCCGCGACGGCTTGTCCGAAGAAGAAGCCTATGCTTCCATCTCGGATCTTTACCGTAACGGTGTGGCGTCACTCTATAATTGTATAGGAAGTTATAAGGATTCTGAGGGGTTGCAGGGAACTGGACGTGGAATATACGACCTGAATACTTTTACGACCGATGAGGCTATCATGCCGACTCGAGGAGGTGACTGGTACGACGGCGGATTCTGGCAGGGGCTTTACCTTCACCAGTGGGGAGTAAACAGCGATGCCATACTGAATACCTGGGAATACCTGTTCCGCTCCATCAAGCAGTGTAACTATTCACTGGAACAGATTGAACGTTTCTCGGCCACTCATTCCGATAAGGAACTTCCAGCGTACAAGGCCGAAGTGCGTGCTCTCCGTGCCATGTTTTATTATTATACCATGGACTTGTTTGGGAGGGTACCTCTGATAATCTCTTCCAATGCTGGCGATAAAACGATGATGCAGGCAGGACGGGATGAGATATTTACCTTCATTGTGAAGGAATTGCAGGAGGCTGCTCCCTTTTTAAGCGAAGAAAGAAGTAATACTCCGGGTACGTATTATGGAAGGGTGACACGGGCTGTGGCATACTTCCTGCTGGCTAAGCTGGCACTGAACACAGAAGTTTATATGGATGCCGACTGGACCGACGGCGTTTATCCTAATGGCAGTACTATTTATTTCACGGTCGATGGCAAACGACTTAATGCATGGCAGACTACACAGTACTATTGTACGGAGCTTGCGCGGATGGGGTATCGGCTGGAAAACGATTATACTTCCAATTTCGCCATTTTTAATGAATCTTCTCAAGAGAATATTTTTGTTGTCCCCATGAATAAGACTTTGTACACCAATCAGATGCAGTATCCTTTCCGTTCCCGTCATTACAATCATGCCAAAGCCTATGGTCTGGGAGGTGAGAATGGGTCGAGTGCGACACTGGAGGTTTTACAGACGTATGGTTATGGAACAGATGCAGTAGATCCCCGTTTCGATTACTGCTATTTTGCGGATGAAGTGTACGATTTGCAAGGCAATCCGGTATTGCTCGATAACGGTGAGCCTTTGATTTACCATCCGGATAAAGTGGCGCTCGACGTATCGAACACGGAGTATGAGCAGACGGCAGGTGCCCGTATGAAGAAATACGAGGTTGACAATACGGCCTTGAAAGACGGCAAGCTGATGGATAATGATATTGTTCTGTTCCGTTATGCCGATGTTCTGCTGATGATGAGTGAAGCCAAAGTACGGAACGGTGAAGATGGAACTGCCGAACTGAATGAGGTACGTGGCAGGGTAGGAGCTCCTTACCGTGAGGCGACCCTCGAAAACCTGCTGGCCGAGAGACAGATGGAGCTTGCTTGGGAAGGCTGGCGACGTCAGGATTTGATTCGTTTCCGTCAGTTTACCCGTCCGTATAGTTTCCGTCCCCAGCTTCCCGGTGAGGCGGACGGTTATACCACTGTGTTCCCCATTCCGGAAAAGGTCATTGTCATGAACGGGTTGCTGGAGCAAAATCCCGGATATTAAAAACTTTTTGTGCCTTTTTTTGCCCTTCACGCCCTTCACCGGAAACGGGATGCCGGAAAAATCGGGCTTTTTTCTTCGATGAAAGCCCTGCTTCTTCGAATAAACTTGTGCTGATGTTTTCTGAAAATTTGTACAAAAGATTTTAGTTTTTGTACAAATTTTCATGGTAGTCTGCTTTGGAAAATTTTTCCCCTTCAGGAAATTGCGAAGAGTTTGTAAGGACTTCTCTCTTTCTGCTTCAAGATTTCCTGCGGGAATGTTGGCGGACTTTAATTAAATAGATAAAAGATGTTTGCCAATGTTAAACTTTGTTTGGTAGGACGGGGACGCTTTTTTCTGTAAAACGAGTGCCGGAAAGGGCCGGATCGACCGGATTTGACAGAATTTAAAATGATTGAAATTGCTTTCTGCATATTACAAAATAAAGACATTTCGCTTGTTTTTGTAACTTGTACACCATTATATAAGGAATTTTTTCCGTAATTCCTCGTCTGGAATTGTTTATTTCCATTCTTTTTTATTTAATTTTGCAGTCAAATTTATAAAACCATTTTTTATAACCCAATATGGCTAATTTAATAAAATTGCGTAAAGGTCTTGACATTAACCTGAAAGGCAAGGCGGCTGC
>ULQU01003941.1_pt1 | contig 19412 bp, 13 predicted proteins | sample 1954841 | NCBI WGS metagenome assembly ULQU01 (sample SAMEA4835664, study PRJEB28245) | human gut metagenome | biome: gut microbiome; material: fecal sample | place: Denmark | collected 2008
GTTTCCGTATCTGTCAGAAGTTCTTCTTCAGACTGTATATCCTGTTCAAAAGCATTTTCTACCTGTTCATAGAACAACAGGTAGTTCTGATAGCTGTAGAAAAGATAGCTCTAGAACGGGATTGACGACAAAATCCAGATAAAAACATATTTGTCCGGCAGAAATGTCAGCAATCCGCATCCGACCCCGAAGATAAGTGCCCAATAGGTAAAAATGGACAGCCATTCTATATATGCCCCTATATCATCTGCATGCGTGTCATCGAAAATTCTGACGGCTCTGCGGTATGCGACAATGAGGGCACATTTGTGGCCAACGTGGTGGGCTGCCTGGCCATCGGCGTGTTCTATGGCCTGTTTGACCGTGGGCAACTGATGAACACACAGCTCAAGCTGTTTCTGACCGTAGGACTGTGTGGCGGATTCACCACATTTTCCACCTTTATGAACGAGAACTTCCAACTGGTGTCACGCCACGACTTCATGCTGGCCGGCCTCTACACGGCCCTGAGCCTGCTGACGGGATTCGGCATGCTGTGGCTGGGACAATGGCTGGTAAAATCCATATAAGAAAAAACTGATTGAAAAATGACCGGAAAAGGAAAAATACTGCGCATCTACGCCAGTCATACCGACCGGCTGAACCACGCTCCGCTCTACGAGGCCGTGGTGCGCGAGGCCGAGCGCATGGGCATGGCCGGCGCCACCGTTTATCGGGGCATCATGGGCTACGGCGCCAGCCACAAACTGCACTCTGAAGTGTTTTGGGAAATCTCACAGAAAATGCCGGTAACGGTAGAAATTGTTGACGAAACGGAAAAGATTGACCGCCTCGCGGCGCGGCTGCAACCCATGCTCGAGGCCATGCCCAAGGGTTGCCTGATGATTGCGCAGGAAGCCGACATCCTCGTGATGCAGCCGGGCAAGAAGTCACGCCCCTGAACGGGCCGCGGCCTGCTCAGGGCGGCAACAGCCGGCTTACCACCCGCTCCAGGCTGTCGGCCGGAATGTCGTTGGCCACAATGCGCCCGTCGGGCCCAAGCAGCAGGTTGTCGGGAATACGGTTGAGCCCATACCGCGCCACGGCACGGCTCTGCCAGCCCCGCATGTCGCACAGCTGCGGCCAGGGCAGCCGCAACGACCTGACGGCCCGTCGCCACACGGCGGCATCGGTATCGAGCGAAACGCCCACCACCTCCAGCCCGCGCCGGTGGTAGGTGCGGTAAAGCCGGCGCACGCGGGTCATGAAACCGGTGCAGTCGCCACACCATCCGGCCCAGAAACAAACCAGCACGCAGCGCCCCGGCCCGGCAAACGACGAAAGCGCACGCGGCGTGCCCGAAACAAGGTCGGGCAACGTCAGGTCGGGCAACAACTGCCCCGGCTGCCGAAGACGCCAGGCCTCCAGGTCGCGCCGCATGCCCTGCATGGCCTCGCCCTGCAAATAAAGCGGGTCCTGCTGCGAAAGACGGAGCAGAGCCGTGCGGTCGACCGCGTCGGGATAACGCTGCAGGAATACGGCCGGAAAATAATAGTGGATATTGTCACGCAGGCAAGTATAAAGCGCCTCACGCCACAGCTGCTGCTGGCGCTGGTAAGTCTGCTGCCACTGCCCGAGGCTTTCGCGCACGGCGCGCTGGTCGTCTTCACCTTTCTCCAGGCGGGACAGGAGCCTGAGGATATGCGCGGAGGCGCTGTCCATCTGCACCTGATAGCCCCGCAGCAGATTATTCCATTTGCAGAGCGCATCGTTCTCGGGAGTGCCGCCCACCACCCCGCGGTCAAAATCGACATGCGCAGGACCGTCGGCCACCACTTCCACGGAACGGGGGCCCACACACAAAGTCAGCACAGCCGGCTCTGCCACGCGGCACGCCACACGGAAACGCCCCGAGGAAATGCGCACGCTGTCGAGCGTACGCCCCTGCACCCGCACATAAAGCATATGGCCGTCGGCCAGCGTGGAAGTGCCCTCTATCCAAGAGTCTGCGGCAAAGGCCTGACTGCCTGCTGCCCCCAACAATACGGCGCCACACAAGAGCCGGCGCCACATCTCCGAAATCCATAAAAAACATTTGCTGCCGTTCATGCTACAAATATAATGAAAACTGCTGAAAGGATAGCTTCCCTGCAGCCTGCCACCTCCTGACCCGCATACAACCTCCCGGATATCCATAAGAGAATACAAAACTTTTGCCACCTTTGTTTTGCAATTCCCGATACGTAAAACAAGTATTCCCAAAAATCCGTTAATTACCCTCAAAAAGGCCACAAAAAGGCAGGAAAAAGTTTTTGTGCGGAAAATGTTTCTTTGTACTTTTGTTGTGGCTAAGAACGCCTTGGCCGTGTGACACATGATTACACATCAAATCATATAACATTTTTAATCACAAAATTATGGCAACATTAGATTTGACCAAGTACGGTATTACCGGAACTACGGAGTTGATTCACAACCCGTCGTATGATGAACTCTTTAAAGAAGAGACTAAAGCTGGTCTGGAAGGCTTTGACAAAGGCCAGGTAACCGAGCTGGGCGCTGTCAACGTAATGACGGGTGTTTACACCGGCCGTTCTCCTAAAGATAAGTTTATCGTAATGGACGAAACCAGCAAGGATACTGTATGGTGGACTTCTGACGAATATAAAAACGACAACAAACCGACTTCTCCCGAAACCTGGAAGGTTTTGAAGGAAATCGCTGACAAAGAATTGAGCAACAAGAAACTGTATGTAGTTGACGGTTTCTGCGGTGCTAACGAAGGTACCCGCATGGCTGTCCGCTTCATCATGGAAGTAGCTTGGCAGGCTCACTTTGTAACCAACATGTTCATCAAACCGACGGCTGAAGAGCTCGCTAACTTCGAACCTGACTTCGTAGTTTACAACGCTTCTAAGGCTAAAGTTGAAAACTACAAGGAACTCGGCCTGAACTCTGAGACCGCCGTAGTATTCAACCTGACCAGCCGTGAGCAGGTTATCATCAACACCTGGTACGGTGGTGAGATGAAGAAAGGTATGTTCTCAATGATGAACTACTACAATCCGCTCCGTGGCATCGCTTCTATGCACTGCTCTGCCAACACCGACAAGAACGGTGGCAACACTGCCGTATTCTTCGGTCTGTCTGGTACGGGTAAGACCACCCTTTCAACCGATCCGAAACGTTTGCTCATCGGTGACGACGAACACGGATGGGACGACGAGGGCGTATTCAACTACGAAGGCGGTTGCTACGCTAAGGTTATCAACCTCGACAAAGAAAGCGAACCCGATATCTACAACGCTATCCGTCGCGACGCTCTGCTCGAGAACGTAACTGTTGATGCTAACGGTAAGATTGACTTCACCGATAAGAGCACAACCGAAAATACTCGTGTATCTTATCCTATCAACCACATCGAAAACATCGTTAAGCCTATCTCTAAGGGCCCGGCTGCAAAACAGGTTATCTTTTTGTCAGCTGACGCATTCGGTGTATTGCCTCCTGTATCTATCCTCTCTGCTGAGCAGACCAAATACTACTTTCTCTCTGGCTTCACCGCTAAATTGGCCGGTACAGAGCGTGGTATTACAGAGCCTACTCCTACCTTCTCAGCTTGCTTCGGTGCAGCTTTCTTGACCTTGCACCCCACAAAGTACGCAGAAGAGTTGGTTAAGAAGATGGAAAAATCAGGTGCTAAGGCATACTTGGTTAACACAGGTTGGAACGGTACCGGCAAGCGTATCTCTATCCGCGATACTCGTGGTATCATCGACGCTATCCTCGACGGTTCTATCGACAAGGCTCCTACGAAGATTATTCCTATCTTCGACTTTGTTGTTCCTACCGAACTCCCCGGTGTTGACACCAACATCCTCGACCCGCGCGACACTTACGATTGCGCTTGCAAATGGGAAGAGAAAGCTAAAGACCTGGCTGCCCGCTTCATCAAGAACTTCGCTAAATACGAAGGAAACGAAGCTGGTAAGGCTTTGGTTGCTGCTGGTCCGAAACTCTAAGCCAATAGCTAAAAATACAAACAGAAGGCTGCTCCCGCTAAGGGATGCAGCCTTTTTTGTTTCTGGTATCAGACTCATCCCGTATGCCACAAACCGGAACCACAAGCGCATAAATACTATTCCCCACCCTTGCCGTTCCGGTTTAAGACTGACGTCTGACGTTCTATTCCACCCGCACTATGCGGCAGAAGCACGGATCGTGCACTTTAGTAAAAAGGGGGAAAATGGGAATCAAAAAATAGTGCCGGAGGTGTTTCCCCCGGCACTATATAAAATAAGGAATCCTGCACACAAAACCATCAGAAGAGGCTCCACGCCACCGTCAGGCCGGCCATCACGATAGAAACCATTGACATCAGCTTAATCAGAATGTTCAGGCTGGGACCTGACGTGTCCTTAAACGGGTCGCCCACGGTGTCGCCCACGACGGTGGCCTTGTGTACCTCACTGCCCTTTCCGCCGAAATTCCCCTCTTCCACATATTTCTTGGCGTTGTCCCAGGCTCCGCCCGCATTGGCCATGAATACGGCCAGCACAAAGCCCGTGGCCAGACCGCCCACCAGCAGACCTACCACGCCGGCCACGCCGAAAAGCAGCCCCGTCAGTACGGGAGCGGCAATGGCCAGCAGCGAGGGCATTACCATTTCGCGCTGCGCACCCTGCGTAGCTATACGTACGCAATGGGCATAGTCGGGGTCGGCCGTGCCTTGCATTATTCCTTTTATCTCGCGGAACTGACGCCGCACTTCCTCCACCATATTGGCAGCTGCGCGTCCCACGGCATTCATGGTCAGGCCGCAGAACAGAAAGGCCATCATGCTACCGATAAAGATACCCGACAATACTTTGGGACTCATCAGCGTCACGTCATAATACTGCATAAAGTCATTGAAAGAGGCCTGCGCCACCTCCACCGTACGCCCGCCGGGCAGCGTAAGCACTTCATGCCCCAGACGGGTAAGACCGATGCGGATTTCCTCAATATACGAAGCCAGCAGTGCCAATCCCGTCAGGGCGGCCGACCCGATGGCAAAGCCCTTGCCGGTGGCAGCGGTAGTATTGCCCAGCGAGTCGAGCGCATCCGTGCGGCGGCGCACTTCCTCACCCAGACCGCTCATCTCGGCATTTCCGCCTGCATTGTCGGCAATGGGACCATAGGCGTCGGTGGCCAGCGTGATGCCCAGCGTGGAGAGCATTCCCACCGAAGCGATGCCGATACCGTAAAGCCCCTGGCTCACCTGCGTAAAATCAAAGCCCGAAGCCAGCCAGTAGGACAGGATAATGCCGGCCACCACGGCCACTACGGGCACCGTGGTCGACATCATGCCCAGCCCCAGGCCGGAGATGATAACGGTGGCCGAACCGGTCTTGCCGCTCTCGGCCAGCCTGCGCGTGGGGCGGTACGACTGCGAGGTAAAATACTCCGTGGCGCGACCGATAACCACGCCCACCAGCAGCCCCACCACTACGGCCAGCGAAAGCAGCGGCCAGTGGGGCATTTGCAGCAGCCAGAGAATCAGGAACGTGGCACCCAGAATAAGTACGGAACTCAGGTTGGTGCCCAGCGAGAGGCTGCGCAGCAGGTCCTTCATGCCCGAAGCCTCACCAGCCCGTACGGAAAAGATACCTACTATCGAAAGCAAAATGCCTACGGCGGCAATCAGCATCGGGGCAATAACGGCCTTGTACTGCACCTCAACGCCCCACGAAGCATAGGCCGCAGCCCCCAGTGCTGCCGTAGCCAGAATGGAACCGCAATACGACTCATAAAGGTCGGCCCCCATGCCGGCCACGTCGCCCACGTTGTCACCTACATTGTCGGCTATGGCTGCCGGATTGCGCGGGTCGTCCTCGGGGATGCCGGCTTCCACCTTGCCCACCAGGTCAGCTCCCACGTCGGCTGCCTTGGTGTAGATGCCGCCACCCACGCGGGCAAACAGTGCCTGCGTACTGGCGCCCATGCCAAAGGTCAGCATCGTGGTAGTAATCATACACAGCTTGGCCGACTCGGCTTCGGCGCCGGGCATGACAAAATGGTCAAGCAGCAAATACCAGAAGGAAATGTCAAACAGGCCGAGCCCTACGACTACCAGACCCATTACGGCTCCGCTCCTGAAGGCCACGTGCAGTCCGCGCCCCAGCGAGCTGCGCGCCGCACAGGCCGTGCGGGCCGAAGCCTGCGTGGCGGTTTTCATGCCCAGATAACCCGACAGGCCCGAAAAGAAACCGCCCGTCAGGAAGGCCACCGGCACCCACTGGTTCTGCAGCCCGAAGCCGTAGGCCATGACGCTGAACACCAGCGCCAAGCCGATAAAGACAAGGGTTACAATTTTGTATTGCTGTTTCAGATAAGACATGGCGCCCTGGCGCACATGAAGGGCTATCGCACGCATTTGGTCCGAGCCTTCATCTTCGTGCATCATCTGCCGGTAGAAATACCAGGCCAGCCCCAGCGCCAGCACGGATGAGCACGGAATCAACCAGAATAGAAGGTGTTCCATAGTAGAAAGACATGTTAATTAATTATGTTTCTTCAAAATTAAGGAAACTTTGCCGCCCTTCCAAACGCGTGCCCGTTAATCATTGCTAAACAACGGCAAAGAATGTGCAGCCCGGTTTTTCCTACATATACCCGTGCTGCTGCATGCGCCGGCGCAGGGCCTCGGCCAGGTTGTCCTTGGGCCCCAGGCCGAGCTTGCTGCGGATGTGCACGCGCTGGCTCGTAATGTTGCCCTTCGACTTGTTGAGCTTTTCGCAGATATCCTTGAGTTTGTCACCCTGCAGCACCAGCCGGCAGATTTCCTTTTCCGAAGCCGTCAGTTCCGGAAAAACCTGCGCAAGCGTATCCTTCGACGCCTGCTCCTGCCGGATATAGGCCGCCACGCTCTCATACAATTTCCGGCGACCCTCCTCGCCCATGAGCTCAAGCAGGTCTTCCACCGTGCCCTGACGGTGCTGCTCCTGCACCAGACTGACGTAGGCCATGAGCTGCGACTTTTCCATCTTGAACAGACTGAGCAGACTGTTTTCGTTGCGGCGCAACTCCCTGTTCTCATACCGCAACACGCCTACATTGGAAATCAGCTTCATCCCCATGATGCCCACCATCAGAAACACAAGAAAAAACAGCCAGTAGGAACTGCGCAGATACTCGTGGTCGGTAATCAGGAAACAGACCAGATGCGTAAGCAGCACCATGAGCGTAACAACAACGCACGTGCGCGACAAACAGGAAATAATAGCCACCATGATGGCCACCAGCGAAAGCAGCAGATAACCGTTGATGAGCCACAGATAATAATACTCCAGGTGCACGGCACAATAAATCATGGTGACGGAAAAATTGAGCTGCGCTATCAGGCACGACAGGCTCAGCGCCCATGGCAGACTCAGCCGCCGGCACATGAACAGGACAAACACCACCAGAGTGGCCACGGCCAACGACAGGTTGTTCTGAAAAAAGAATTCATGGTTGGGCGAAGTCCATCCCAACATATTGATTAACACCCCCAGCACAATCAGCAATACGGAAAACAAATACTCCGTCATTTGCTGTCGGCGTATCACCTCGTTTCCATAACAGCTCCTGAAATACCGCAACCTGCGTCTGAAAAGGGTGGACAAACGTTTTTTTAATTCAATTTGCATATTTATCAGTCTTTTTCAGCCTACAAATATAATATTTTCAGAAATTTCAGTCTTTTTCAGTCCTTAAAAATTATATTTGTCACATACATAATTCAATTTGTTTACCTATTTTTGCAAAAGTAAACGTAGTATTATAGCAAATCACGTGTGCGGCGGCACATAACAATAAGATGTTTACCCCACATGCTGGGGAAGAAAAAAGAAAAAGTGTTGACGTTTTTACACATTTAGGCAACGCTAATGTTGCCTCACTTACAATCTGTGCATGAAAAAAGAACTAAGCTAACTGATCATAAAGAAGCAACGCCGCGATAACGAAGCCTTTCTCTGCTTCCGGGCGTTGCTTCCTTGCGTCTGTCCCCTCCCCTTTGTTTCCAACGCCCCGCCGCACGCCCGCGGTTCGCCATTTGCTGCCAACCGAAAGCCTTTCTCCGAAAAAAGTCGGCACCTTGTCAAAAAAAGGTGCCGGATAAAAATTGACAGATGCCTTCCCGTTAAAAAAAAGTCCCCTGCGGCTACGTCTCCGCTTCCGCCCGTGCACTCCTCGTCCTGCACCACACAATACAGCCGGCCGCAAACATGTTGCGACCGGCTGTATTTCAATGTCATGGCCTGCGAAATCCGTACGGCAGGACAGGCGTATTCAAGAATCTCCCTGCCCGGGGCTTTGCTCCATGGCTTTCCGGAGCGCCCGGCCGTCAGGAAAAAATCAGCCCCGCAAGGCTACTCGAGGCGCAACTGGAAGGTGCGCATGGCAAACCGGTGGCCGTCAACGTCAAGAGCCAGCTCAAAGTCGGCCGTCGGCCGGCGGGCTCTGCCCCGACGGATGACTACGGCCTGATAGCGCATGCCCTGCCCGGGCCGCAAATAGGAAATGACGGCCGGCGGAGAAATACGCACACTGCCCGAAGAGCAGGTCAGTACGGGCGCAATGTTGTAGAGCATAACGTCCTCGCGGTTGTACAACTCAAACATGACCACGCAACGCTCGTCGCGGTCGAGACGATGGTTACGGTTGGGGTCAACCAGACGCAGGCGGCTGATTTCCACGCGCGGCACCGACGGGCGATGCACTTCGGGCGCCCTCACCGCGTCATGCCTCTGACCGCCGGAAACGCCCTGCTGCTCGTCAATCTTGGCACCCACGGCCGTACCCACGGCCGCACCCGAAATACCGCCGATGAGCGTACCGATGTCCTCGCCGCGGGGACCGCCCATAATACCACCAATGGCGGAACCGAAAATGCCGCCCAACATACCGCCCACGGAAGCTCCCGTAGCCTGGTTGTAGGAGCATGCCGTCAATGAGAGCAACAGCAGGGCAGAAAGGAAAAAAGCTTTGAGTTTCATAAGCTGACAGAATTAGGAGTGTAACGCCGGCCCTCTTCCGCATCCTTCCGGCAAGAGCACTGATAAAAAAGCTCCGCCATACTACTGGAGGCCGACAGACAAAAATAAGAATTAAAACACAAATATCCAAACTCCGGGAGGCGGCAAAACTGTCTGCCAGCGGAACACGGCAGCGCCTCCCCTGAAAAAGAGGGGCCGGCAGACTGCATACAACTCTCCCCTTCTGTTTCCAGAGGTAGAGAACGTGTGCATACAGTCTGTCGGCTAAAACGGCACAACTGGCCTAAATAGAACCGACCGGGGCGCTCAAGGTTGTTTCAGGAATTTCTGTCTCGTGATTTTGGCTTTATGTTCAAGCGATAAATGGCATGGAACATCACATATCGAGGAGTAACATCGCGAAAAGTTTCGAAACGACCTTGCGAATTGACCGTCTGCGTGAGATTGGAGAGTTGTCCCAATATATCAAAAGCATCCACAGAAAACGTAAGTCCCCCATTTAATATCCTCTTGGACAAACGAGCATTCCACACAACATCATTCGTATTAGCTGCTGGATCATCGTATCCACGACGACTATAAATCGTCAGGTCGCTTACAATTTGTATATTCCAAGGTAATTCTACCTGAACTGTGGGACCATAGTTAAAATCCCACACCGTAAAGGGAACAAAGCCTTCACGGCCGCTCGTGGCACGATTCCATGAACAATAAGCCTTTGCTCCAAGTGTAATCTTCCTCATACGGTAATCCAGTCTCATCGTCTCTGTAACCCAATAGGTATTTACCGTAGAACGTAATGGAGGTACGCTTGCTTCCGTGGAAATAAGATCCACTCCATGATATAACTGAGCAAAGGTATAGGTACTAAATGTAAATCTCCTTTTGACGTCAAAAGGCATGGAATAGTTCACTCCTCCATAAACATAATAGTTGCCATTTACATTTTCCGGTCTATAATCCCTGATGCCTGTAGAACGATCATAAATATACCCCATCGCCTTGGCATTTTGAGTAATAGTATAAGCTGCATATGCCCCAAAAGTGCGTTGTTTGCGTGGACTATTGTTACTATGATCAAAACTGAAAGTATGAACGGTCGTTTTCTTCAATTCAGGATTACCATGATATATATTGAGCGGATCCTCATTATCCATTATGTCTAAAAGATCAAGCATATCGGGAGCAGACTGCCGCATATTGTAATTAAACGAGACACTGCGTTTAGAGTCGTGCCATTTGTATTCCACCTTAGCCGATGGCTGGAATAAGATGAAATTGCGTGTCGATACGCCGTCGTATTCTGCCCGTATATAATCGAAACGATTATGTGTCATAGTCAAAGGGAGTCTTATATCGAAATGAAAATAGTTGCTTGTTTTCTCTGCCCAATGGTCGTCCTTGATATAGACTCCCACCTCATGCCATGTTTTGATTTCCATACGTTCATAACTGTTTTGCCTATCTATGGCAGCAGCCAATTGATCCTGCTCTGAAGGAAGCATGCCAAGTGAACAATCCGTGCCATAACCCCACCCTGCCAGACGTTCCAGACGATAAAGGGTATTATCTTTATGAATGCGGTTCTGCCCGAACGTATAGCTCGGCTGTATCTGCCACTGACCGGCAGGCCAATAGTTATAAGCTGCTCGTACCTTATAATTCAAAGAACGGTCGGGATAACCTTTTGACCACCGGTTACGGAAGTCTGATGAAAGTAATGGATTGGAAGGATAGTCCAGCAAATAGTGGTCAAACACATTACGACGGCTGTCATAACCATTTATCGATCCATTTACTTCCACCATGTCTACCCCACACTTGAAGATATTGGAAAAAGAAAGTCCTCCTTGGTATCGTTTGCTGTTGCTGAGACTTTCCGTCAGCGTACGATTCACTGCAATCCGTCGTAACAAATCACCAGCCTGCGGAGTACGTATGCTATCAATAAGGGCGGCCGTCGTATAGTCACCGGGATCCGACATAAATGTAGCTCCAGCATAAGAACCATTATTCTCCCGATTAGTATAGCTGAATGTTGGAGATAACACGAGCCTATATTCTTCACGAGGCGTGAATATGAACTTGTGGCTTGTACTGACACTTACATTATGACTATTCGTCCGATTCTCGCTACGCTCAAATGTATTTCCGGCTGGCAGGAACGTCTCGCCCGCAGTACGTATCAGATTGGCAGCGTCAGAATGGTTAACGTCAGCATTTCCCGACAATTCATAACGACGGTACTTGTCCTTAACCAAATAGTCGGCGGCCAGCATCCGCGTAGTCAACTCACCGCTTGGCATATTTTCTGGTGTCCACTCGCTGTTCTGACCCGGCTTACGGGTATCATTCACATTATTGATATTGCCCACGACGGTCACTCGTGACTGTGGAGTAAAGCGCAAGGCAAAAAGACGTCCTAAATAATGATTCTCCGTACTGTAACCTGCCTCGGCATTAGCTATCCATCCTATACTATACTGTTTCTTCAATTTCACATCCATCACATATTGCTCATCACCCACCTTTTTACCCATCATTTTTCCTATATCGCCTTGCTTTTCATAGACTTGCACATTCTTAACCATGTATGAAGGAAGATTGTCAAGCATGATGCGATTGTTACCTTTAAAGAAATCCTCACCATTTAACAAGAGGCTTTCCACCTGTCGACCGTTTACCAAAATGCGCCCATCATCCTTCAGTTCAGCCCCCGGAAGTTGTCTAATAAGAGCATCCAGCATTGAACCTTCGGCCAACTGAAATGCGTCGGCATTGAACACCAGCGTATCTTTTTTCATATAAAACTTTACTTTCGTTGCAACCACTGCAACTTCTTTTAAGTCACGATCCATCCGTGAACGCGGTATTCTGCGTGTGTAAGCATCAAATCGCTTCATATCATTGCGACCTTTAAATGTATGAGCCGGTATAGCAAGATAACATGTTTCATAACCATCATACTCAAACTTCACAAGACTTTTCTCCATTTGGAATGGAACTTCAAAATACCATGCTCCCCAAATATTATTAACGCAACTGCTCTTATTCGTTATTATTGAATCTATTGCTACGCTATCTGCCGTAAGAAGCGTAACCTTTGCACCAATCAGTGACTCACGAGTAAAATTGTCAAGAAGTTCTCCCCAAATCATGCCTTTTTTTGTCTTTTGAGCATGAAGTGGAGAACATGCAAAAAACGCAAACAAACAAAAAACTATTGAATAAACGGTGATTTTATTTATAGTATTCATACATGACAAAGTATTAATTGTACAACATGCAAGCTTGAAGAAACATAAATCCCTGAAAAATAGAGATTAGTAAAACATTGCTATAAATTCATAGTAAAAAAAGGCTACTCCATAATTTCATTTTATGCATTCGTTATAGACTGTAGAACGCATTAGTATATTGAAATAAAATTTTTATTTCACAAAATAAGCAAATATTCCCCACCCCCCCCATTTTTACAATATTTAACTTATATGCTATGATATGAAACTACATTACACATTGAATGCAACTTCACTGTAAGTTTCAAAACTAAGTTTTCATTTAAGCCTTCCACCCAATACCACTACGATGCAATACAAAACAAAACAGTCAGGCTGCATACAACACACTTCCACCCCTGAAAACAGAAAGAAAAAGTTGCATGCAGTCTGACGGCAAAACAGCGATACTGGGGCTTACTATCAACCGGACGGAGATTCTCAGAGTTGTTTCAGTATAGGTCAATACCACAGAAAGGGCGGTAAAATAGGTCTGGTACGCTTTCTCCACCATAATGTCAGGCTGAATACCCTTGCCTACAAAATCAGTACCGTCAGTACCAACGTCGTATTTTAAACAGATGTTAGCGTAGTTTACGCCGGAAATCAGCTAAACCAATGCTGCTACCCACGGGGGTACCTACAAAAAGGCCGGACATCATCACCCTGAAAGCGGCACTGATTTTTTCAGCCGACATCAAAAAAAAAAGATGCGGCTGACAATCATCAGCCGGAACGGTGCTTGCGGTAGCGTGAGGGAGTTTCACCCATGTAGCGCACAAAAGCCTTCGTAAAGTGATACTGGTCGAAGAAACCCAGTTGTTCGGCAATTTCCTTGATACGCGCGTCAGTAAAGTCAAGCAGCTGACAGGCTCGCTGTATTTTCAGCTGGTTGAAATAATGCAGCGGGGTACAACCCGTGTGGCGCAGGAAGAGTTGCCCGAAATGGGAGGGGGAATAGTTGGCGCTGCGGGCAATGTCGTCGAGGGTGAGCCTTTCGCCCAGATGACTGCGCATGTAGGCGATGGCCGTTTGTGCAAAATCGGTGTGCCGGGTGCGCTTGATGGTGCGGAACTGCACAATGTATCGGTAGGAAGCCAGCAGATGCCACAGGCAGGAACTGGCATAACTCAGGTTTCGGGGCTGTAGCCTGTTTCCAGATTCAGAAAGATTTCCTCAAAAAGGGCGAGGCGCTCCTGCAGCCTGGCCTCGGCGGTTTCGGTAATTTCGAAGACGTGGTTGAACATGGAGCGGAACACGTGGCTCTGTTGACCCGTAAAGTGAATTCAATAAATGCTCCACGGGTTGGTGCGCGAGGCGGCATAGGTATGCGGCACACCGGCTTCGAGCAGGAAGAACTGCCCTTTCTGCACGTTCTGCCGGCTACCGTTAATGCTGAACCAGCCTTCGCCGTCAACACAATGGATAAGGATGTGCTGCTGGCGGAAATCTTTCCCAACCGCGTGCGCGGAGCAGCAATGGCAGTCTGTACGGCGGCACTTTGGATAGCCTCGTTCCTGCTGACCTATACGTTCCCCTTCCTGAACGCGGGGCTCGGCACGGGCGGCACATTCCTGCTCTATGCCTTCATCTGCCTGTCGGGATTTATCTTTACGTTAAGACGTATTCCCGAAACCAAAGGCAAGTCGCTGGAAGAACTGGAAAACGAACTCACGCGTTAACGGCACGATGGAGCAGCTGCAACCTTGCGGCTGCGCCACCTGACCAAAGCCTTTTCCCCCAGAACGGAAAGGAGCGAAAAAAATTAAAGCTACCTGGAATGGTGCATGGCAGGATGCCGCCTTCTTCGGCCTGGCACAGATTGACATGGCGCGCGGCAACTATGCCGAAGGACTCGACCACGTGGACCGCTCACTCCATCGCAACTGGACACACCATAAGGGACGTCAGCTAAAGGCTTCCTTCCTGCGCAAAATGCACGAATACGACCGGGCTGAAGCACTGATTGACGAATCGCTCGCCATGGACCGCTTCAACATGGGTTGCCGCTTCGAACGGTATTTGCTGAACTGCGAAAAAGACGACATCCGCCGGGCTGCTGAGGAGAAGGAGCAAATCTGCTTCCTTATGCGCAATGCGGTACATACCTATCTGGAATATGCGCTGGATTATGCCGCAGCCGGACTCTATGAGGAAGCCGCCCGCTGGCTGGATTTCCTGCCCGGAAAAGAGGGACAGACTTATCCTATGATTGTGTATGCGCTGGGCTATTTTGCTCATCAGCAGGGACAGGAGGAGAAGGCTGCCGCTCTCTACCGCAAGGCCGAAACCCTTTCGCCCGACTACTGCTTCCCCAACCGTCTGGAGGAAATTCTCATCCTGGAGGATGCCATGCGGCTGAATCCCGAGGGTGCCCGGGCACCTTACTATCTGGGCAACTTCTGGTATGCTGCCCGACAATATGAACAGGCGGTCGACTGCTGGAACCGTTCGGCCGCGCTGGACGGTAATTTCCCTACCGTGCTGCGTAACCTGGCTTTGGCCAATTACAACAAGCTGGGATGGCCCGACGAGGCTGTGCGCCTGCTCGAAAAGGCCTTTGCGCTCGATTCCACGGATGCGCGCATCCTTATGGAACTTGACCAGCTCTACAAAAAACGCCGTGTGCCCCACCGCCAGCGGCTTGATTTTCTGGAACAGCATCGTGAGCTTGTGGAACAGCGGGACGACCTCTGTGTGGAGCGCATCACGCTTTACAACCAGTTGGGCGACTATACGACGGCTTGCCACCTGCTGGCAGAACGCAAGTTCCATCCCTGGGAGGGAGGTGAAGGAAAAGTGACCGGACAGTTTGTCTTTGCGCACGTAGAGAAGGCCAAGCAGTACCTTTCCGGCAAACAATATGAGAAAGCCCTGCATGAGTTGAAACTGACGGAAACCTATCCGGAAAATCTGGGTGAGGGAAAACTCATCAATGCCGAAGAAAATGACGTATACTACTGGATGGGCTGTGCCTATGAGGGCATGGGAAATACACAGGAAGCGCGCCGCTGTTTTGAACATGCCACCAAGGGTTCGGCAGAGCCGGCCATCGCCTTCTTTTACAACGACCAGTAACCCGATAAAATCTTCTATCAGGGACTGGCCTGGCGGAAGCTTGACAACGAGGCCAAGGCACGGAGCTGTTTCCACCGTCTGATCAGTCACGGCGAGAAGCATTATTTCGACCAGGTAAAAATTGATTACTTTGCAGTGTCGCTGCCCGACCTCCTTATCTGGGATGACGACCTGACCTTGCGCAACCGCATCCACTGTCTGCTGGTAGAAGGACTCGGACATCTGGGGCTGGGCAATCGGGAAAAGGCACAACAGCTGTTTGTTGCAGGAGGTAGTAAGTCTTGACATCAACCATCAGGTGGCTGCACGACTGCTGGCTATGTGCGAAAAAAAATGACGGCCTGCCGGACAAGACTGTAAACTGTGAATAAGATAAAATAATCAGAACGTAATATGAGAAGAGTTATATTTTCTTTGTTGGCCGGTATGGCATTGCAAACCTATGCACAATTGGCTACACTGGACCTGTCGGGCACCTGGAGATTCCAGACAGACCCGATGGGGTTCGGCATGACACCGGGATCGGAACTCTATTTGTCAAGATTGGCTGAAACCATATCCCTGCCCGGCACGATGGATGAAGGCGGGAAGGGATTGCCGAATGCGGCCCGATATGTCGACCGTCTGTCCCGCAAGTTTGAATATTGCGGCGCAGCCTGGTATCAGCGGGAGCTGACTGTGCCCGAAGCCTGGAAAGGCAAGCAACTGGTGTTGAACCTTGAGCGCTGTCATTGGGAAACGACAGTCTATGTAGACGGTAAAAGAATCGGAGCAGAGGAGCGGTTGAGTACGCCCCACCGTTTCAACCTCACAGAGGCACTCACCCCCGGGCTTCACACGCTTACGGTATGTGTGGACAACCGTCTGAAATACCCCATGGACCAGTGGAACCACGGTACGACAGAATACGCCCAAACCAACTGGAACGGCATGGTGGGAGATTTAAAGATTGATGTTTACGACCCGGCACGCATCACGGCTTTGCGCACATATCCGGATTTGCAGCAGCGGGCCGTACGCCTGAAAATCGATTTGGACAATGCCACCGGAAAAGCGCGCAAAGGCCGTTTGCAACTTGAACTCCGCGAAAAAGGCGGGCAGAAGACAGTGGCGACAGCTGCGCACGAAGTGGAACTGGGCAAAGGCCAACAAACCTGGAACGGCACACTTGCCTTAGGCAAGGAAATGAAGCTGTGGGACGAATTTTCGCCCTTCCTCTACGAAATCAAGGCTACACTGACCACCGACTCCACAACCGACGAGCGCACTGTACGTTTCGGCATGCGTGAGGTGGAGCGCGGGGCACACCATGTGCGGCTCAACGGCCGCGACATCCATCTGCGCGGAGCACTCGACTGCTGTGTGTTCCCGCGTACCGGCTATCCGGCCATGCAGCCGGATGAATGGCGCCGAATTTTCTCGACGATAAAGGAATACGGCATGAATCATGTGCGCTTCCATTCATGGTGTCCGCCGGAAGCAGCTTTTGAGGCGGCCGATGAAGTAGGTATCTATCTGCAAGCCGAACTGCCGATGTGGATTAAGGACGTGGGCAAATATCCGGCCCGACGCGATTTCTTTGAAAAGGAACTCTATGCCGTACTGGAAGAATATGGCAACCATCCCTCCTTCCTCCTGATGTGTAACGGTAATGAGAACGAAGGGGACTTTGCCGTGTTGGAGGACCTTGTACAGAAAGGACAGCGCCACGACAACCGTCATCTTTATTCCGCTTCGACGGCCCGCACGCACGTCAAGTCCGACGAATTTTACGTGTCGCATGTCAGTCCCAAAGGCGGAATCACCGTGTATGAAGGCATTCCGTCGACCGACTGGGACAAGGACGCGACTTCCGACATCGACTGCCCGGTCATTGCCCACGAAACCGGCCAGCGGTGCATGTATCCCAATTTCAAAGAAATGTCGAAATATACGGGAGTGCTGCAGCCGCGCAACTTTGAAGTATTCCGTGAACGCTTGACCCGAAACGGCATGCTCCATCAGGCTGACGACTTTTTCCGGGCCACCGGTGCACACACCGTACTGCAATATAAAGAAGTGAATGAGTCACTGCTCCGCACGCGCAAGTCCGGCGGTTTTCAGTTGCTGGGACTTTCCGATTTCCCGGGGCAGGGCCTATGTAGGTATTCTCGATGCCTTTTGGGAAAGCAAAGGACTTGTGACACCTGAAAAATTCCGCGAATCGTGCGCACCGACCGTACTGCTGGCCCGAATGCCCAAGCGCACCTATAACAACAATGAAAACTTTGAGGTTCGTCTGGAAGTGTATCATTACGGGCAGCAGCCCATCCGTAAGGGAAAACTGGAATGGACACTGGTCAGCGAAACGGGCGAGACTGTCGGCAAAGGGAGCATAAAGACATCTGCAATCCCCTGTGCTACGGTCGATTCGCTTGGAGCGATATGTGTTCCGCTCGGTGCGGTAAAGAAGGCCGAAAAACTGACATTGCATGCCCGTTTGGGCAACTATCATAACGAGTGGAACATTTGGGTATATCCGTCTGATTTATCCGAAACTTCCGGCGATTATGTATTTGCACGTTCATATAACGATCAGGTACGTTCAGCACTTGCAGCTGGTAAGCGTGTGCTCCTTGTACCTCAACAAATGAAAGGCCGTCGCACGCAATTTGCCAGTCATTTCTGGAATCCCATCATGTTCAAATGGGACCCGCTGATTGTAGGCACACTCATCGCACAGCAGCATCCCGCCTTCGCAGACTTTCCCACGAGCTACTATGCGGACTGGCAGTGGTGGGATATTCTTAATCATGCGGCTGCCATGGAACTTGACGGAGTCAGCCTGACGCCGATTATCCAAAGCATTGATTCTTATGAAACCAACCACAAATTGGGTATAGCCTTTGAAGCCCGCGTGGGCAAAGGACGCATCTTTGTGCTGAATGTGGACATCGAAAAAGATGCTGACAAACGCCTGGCCACCCGCCAGTTGTTGCATTCAGTACAGCAATACGTGGCCTCAGAACAATTCCGCCCTTCCGACGAGCTGCAACTGTTCGAACTTGACCGCCTGTTTTCCGACAAGATGACCGGCAACCAAATTCAGCAGAACAACGCGGCCATCCGTCAATTGCTGAACCAATAAACTTTATACGCTCACCCCAAAAAGGGCATTCTTCCTCCGTCTTTCAAAGCGGAGGAAGAATGCCCTTTTTGATTGCAAACAAAAAACACGCCTGATGTCGGCCACATATACACTCAGACGTCTATCGTTAATTCATCCGTTTACTCCGGAGAAAATGAGCGAAACGGAACTTAAAAGGATAACCATACGTTTGTAACGTCAACACCTCCCTACAGCACATACTTCGCTAACAGTTGCTGCACTTCCACCACATTGGTATCACGTCCGAAATGCTGCTCTATCGGCTCATGACGTCCACGAATCCAGATTTTCAGCTCTGCATCCATGTCAAACGTACCGGCCGCTTCCACTGAATAACATTCTACCGAACGGTAAGGCACCGACATGTACGCACACTTACGCCCCGTCACGCCCTGCACGTTTTGCAAAATAATCCGTTTGTTGGTAAACACCCACTTGTCTCGAATCAGACGATAAGCCTTCACGATTACTTCACCCTCACACAGCAGCGGCCCGAATGTACGCTGCAGCTCCTGTTCATTCATTTCAGAAGCATTGCCTAAGATTGTATTGATAATTCCCATTGCAAATAATATTATAAAGGTACACAAGAGGCCTCTGGCAACCGATTCACAGCCATTTCCTACCTCCTGCCCACGAAAATAAAAAAATGCCCTGAAACAGCAAAATTCACCCGAAAAAACACATCCGATCACTTACCATCATACGTCGCAGTTCTGCCCCGACCATCTCTCCTCCGGACTTCCGTATGCACAAACACAAAAAGTTCACCTTTAACTAAACAAAAGTACATAAAGGAAGGCACGAAGACCAAAAAACATCCGACCTCCTGCCTACAACATGCCGCATACTTACGCAACAAAAAGGACTGCAAACAAATCAACCCCTGCCTTATCTCATTTTTTCCTC
>ULQU01022662.1_pt1 | contig 19299 bp, 18 predicted proteins | sample 1954841 | NCBI WGS metagenome assembly ULQU01 (sample SAMEA4835664, study PRJEB28245) | human gut metagenome | biome: gut microbiome; material: fecal sample | place: Denmark | collected 2008
AACGTGAATTATGACGCAGGTAATTAATTGTATCTTTGTCAGAAGCGATGAATCCACCGATAGAAGCCAACGACTTACTGAAAGTACCCATGATCAGATCTACATCGTCTGTTACACCGAAATGATTACAAGTACCGCGTCCGTGGTCACCTAATACACCCAAACCGTGAGCTTCGTCTACCATGATGCTGGCATTATACTTTTTAGCCAGCGCTACAATTTCAGGTAATTTGGCAATATCGCCTTCCATACTGAAAACGCCGTCCATCACGATCAGTTTAACCTTGTCGGGTTCGCACTTATGAAGTTGTTTTTCCAACGACTCCATATCGTTGTGCTTATATTTCAACTTGGTAGAGAAGGACAACCGATGGCCTTCGATGATAGAAGCGTGGTCCAGTTCATCCCATAAGATATAGTCTTCACGACCTGTCAGACAAGAAACCACTCCTAAATTAACCTGAAAACCGGTTGAATACACGATCGCATCTTCTTTTCCGACGAAATCGGCCAAACGTTTTTCCAATTGAACATGTAAGTCTAATGTTCCATTTAAGAAACGTGAACCTGCACAACCTGTACCATATTTCTTTATGGCTTCAATCGCAGCTTCTTTTACTTTCGGATGGTTGGTTAATCCCAAATAAGCATTAGAGCCAAACATCAATACTTTCTTGCCACTGATAGTAACTTCGGTATCCTGATCACTTTCAATCATTCTGAAATACGGATAGATACCGGCAGCCATAGCGCGCTGCGGTGCATCATACTTAGCTAGTTTCTCTTGTAATAGTTTCATATTTAATGAAGAGAATTTTTGTTTTTATCTTCTCAAAATGTTTCTTTAAAAGAACTCTTTGATTAAATTCGCTCTTTGTTTCACCTTTTTATCAGCCGCAAAAGTAGTAATTTTTTTACTTCTTCAATCTAAATAACTTAAAAGTTTTACCAAAAGCATTATTTTTGCTGTTGAAATATAGTGAAATCTCGAAAAAGCAGATTAAATGAGGGTGCAAGCAATAATTAACCCTATATCTGGGGTTGGATCAAAACGAAAGATCCCGAAGATGATAGAAATGATGTGTGCGAATGCCGGCTATGATTTGTCGCTTGCGTTTACAGAGTATGCCGGACATGCGAGTTTTATCACTCGTCGGGAAATAGAGAGAGGAGCTGATTGTATAATTGCTGTAGGTGGAGATGGTACTGTCAATGAAATAGCCCGTTCGATGATTCATACGGATGCAACGTTGGGGATTATTCCTATGGGATCAGGGAATGGTTTGGCGCGCGAATTACATATTCCGATGGATCCGAAGAAGGCGTTGGAAGTGATTAGTCGGGGGAAGGAAACAGTGATAGACTGTTGCCGGGCCAATGATCGTGCATTCTTCTGTACATGTGGTGTGGGCTTTGATGCAGCCGTCAGTCAGAAGTTTGCCGGAGAGAAACGGCGTGGCTCCCTCACTTATATGAAGAATACAATTGAAGAATATTTGAGTTATAAGCCGGAAGTGTACGATTTGCTGATCGACAATTGCCAGGTAAAGGAAAAGGCTTTTCTGGTAGCTTGTGGGAATGCTTCGCAATATGGGAATAATGCCTATATTGCTCCGCATGCCAATATACAGGACGGACAAATGGACGTGACGATTCTTTCGCCGTTCACGCCGATTGACATACCAGCTTTGGCTATCCAGTTATTTACCAAGCAGATTGATAAGAACAGTAAAATCAAGACGATGAAGGCACATTCGTTGTCGATCATCCGGAATCATCCGGGTGTCATGCATCTGGACGGAGAACCGATCATGGCCGATAGCCGGATTGATATATCCATGATACCGCATTCGTTAAAGGTATTTACGCCAGAGACTGTCTCTTTCCGCAAGGAAGTACATGAACTTTTTGGGGAAATATCTCGTTTTATGGACAGACGGTTACCGTTTATTTTCCGTTGACAGACCGGAGTCCGTCGGGCATATTTTTCTAATTAATGTCAAAACGAATTCTCCGAACGAATTGTTTTCAAGGTGAATCGATTATTATCAAAGATGAATTGAGTATATTTGCACGCAAACAATAAATACGAATGAAATACAATACACAAGAAAAGCGGTTAGCTTTACCTGAATATGGTCGTAATATCCAGAATATGGTGGATTATTGCGTAACGATAGAAGACCGGGAAGAAAGAAAACGATGTGCGAATTCCATTATTAATGTGATGGGTAATATGTTCCCTCATTTACGGGATGTGAACGATTTCAAGCATATCTTATGGGATCATTTGGCTATCATGTCCGACTTTAAGTTAGACATCGATTATCCGTATGAGATCGTCAAGAAGGAAGAACTTTATACCCGTCCGGCCCGGATTCCTTATAATAACTCCCGGATTCGTTACCGGCATTATGGTAAGACGCTGGAACTGATGATCCGGAAAGCGACTGAATATCCAGAAGGTCCGGAAAAAGACCAGTTGGTAAGACTACTGGCTACCCAGATGAAGAAATCATTCCTGACCTGGAACAAGGAAAGTGTAGACGACCGGAAGATCTTCAAAGACTTGGATGAGCTTTCGGGAGGAAATATCGTGTTGGACGAAGAAGTTCACAAATTGGCTGAAAGCCGTGAAATTTTGGCACGGAATAATAAGAAGAATAATTTCTCAAGGAAAAACAGATGAGTTCGTTTGTCATAGAAGGAGGACATAAATTGTCGGGTGAAATCACTCCGCAAGGCGCCAAGAATGAAGCGCTGGAAGTGATTTGTGCCGTATTGCTTACCCCTGAAAAGGTTACGATACACAATGTTCCGGATATACTGGATGTGAATAATCTGATCCAGCTTTTGCGTGATATGCGTGTAAAGGTGGAACGCCCGGCTGTTGGAACCTATACTTTTCAGGCAGATGACATTGATTTGGAATATTTGCAGACCGAGGAGTTTTTGCGGAAGAGTGCTTCATTGCGTGGATCGGTCATGGTTGTGGGACCATTGGTTGCCCGTTTCGGCAAGGCTATGATTCCGAAACCCGGAGGAGATAAGATCGGGCGCCGGCGCCTGGATACGCATTTTGTCGGTATTCAGAAGTTAGGCGCAACATTTACTTACGATCCGGACCGACGGGTATATGAAGTAGTGGCCGAACATTTGAGAGGTACTTATATGTTACTGGATGAAGCCTCGGTAACAGGTACTGCCAATATTTTGATGGCAGCCGTATTAGCTGAAGGAAAGACGACCATTTATAATGCCGCTTGCGAACCGTATTTGCAGCAATTGTCGGCTATGCTGAACCGGATGGGAGCACGGATCTCGGGCGTTGGCTCGAATCTGTTGACGATTGAAGGCGTCAGCGAATTACATGGAACCGAACATACGATCTTGCCGGACATGATTGAGGTCGGTAGTTTTATCGGAATGGCGGCCATGACAGGCTCAGATATTCTGATCAAGAATACGGGATATGATAAATTAGGTATTATACCAGATTCTTTCCGTCGTTTGGGTATTACCGTTGAACAGCAAGGAGACGATATTCATATACCTACGCATGATTCGTATGAGATTGATACGTTTATAGATGGTTCGATTATGACCATCGCGGATGCTCCTTGGCCAGGCCTGACACCTGATTTGCTAAGCGTCTTTCTGGTGGTTGCCACTCAGGCGGTCGGTAGTGTATTGATTCATCAGAAGATGTTCGAGAGCCGATTGTTCTTTGTCGATAAGCTGATTGACATGGGAGCACAGATTATTTTGTGTGATCCGCATCGGGCAACGGTCATTGGTTTGGGAAATCGGTTTAAGTTGCGGGCATCAACGTTGGTATCGCCAGATATTCGTGCCGGTATCGCCTTATTGATCGCAGCCATGAGTGCGGAAGGAACCAGTACGATTCATAATATCGATCAGATAGACCGGGGTTATCAGGATATAGACAAGCGGTTGAATCAGATCGGGGCACGGATTACCCGATTGTAATGAAAAAGAAGTATGATTAAGTCGGATGAAGTTTTTAAGATAGGTCAGTTTGCCAAACCGCATGGAATCAAAGGTGAAATTACTTTGATGACTGATTGTGATGTGTTTGATGATACCGACGATCCTTATATTATATGTGATATGGACGGGATTCTGGTTCCATTCTTTTTGGAGGATTATCGTTATAAAACACAGTCATCCATGTTATTGAAGCTGGAAGGCGTAGATACGGAAGAAGCAGCCCGGGAGTTTACCAATCGGGATGTCTTTTATCCGTTGGAGCTGATGGACGAAGATGAGTTGCTCGGTGATGTGACATGGGATAATTTTATCGGTTTTACGGTGATCGATGAGAAAGCCGGAGAATTAGGTAAGATTGTAGATGTGGATGAAACGACGGTCAATGTCTTGTTGCAAATAGAGTATCAGGGAAAAGACCTGCTGTTGCCTGCAGCTGAGGATTTGGTAAAACATGTTGATTTTGACAAGCGGGAATTATTGATGACATTGCCGGAAGGCTTGCTGGATTTGTAAGAAGGTACAGGCTATGAAGTGGAAAAGAAGCAAAAGCAATACGAATAAATTATCCTTTTGGAAACGGATTCGCTTTAAGTATAAGCTTTCGTTTATCAATGAGAATACTTTGGAGGAAGTCTGGTCGTTCCGGTTATCTCAGTTGTCGGTATTTATATCGTTGGGCGTGTTTGCCTTTTCGCTGGTGGCCTTTACAGCCTTTATTATCATTATGACGCCTATCCGTAATTATCTGCCCGGTTATCTGGATGTTGAAGTCCGCAAGGAAATCGTACAAAATGCTTTGCGTGCGGACTCCTTGGAGCGGATGATCGAGATACAGAATCTATATCTGAAGAATGTGACAGGTATCATCAGTGGAACAATTGAACTGGATTCTATTCGGAAAATAGATTCATTGGCACGGGTTGATGCCGACTTCGAGATTCCTCGTAGTCCGGAGGAAGAAGAGTATGTAAAGAACTTTGAGCAGGAAGAAAAATATAATTTAACTGTTCTGAATACAAATCCGTTGCCGATGGATGGCCTGTTCTTTTATAAACCGGTAAATGGTGTTATATCATCCCATTATCAGGCAGACATCCATCACTTTGGTGTGGATATAGCAGCCGCATCCAAGGAAAGTGTATTGGCAACGCTGGATGGAACGGTGATGTATGCCGGTTATGATCCGAATCAGGGAAATGTGATCCAGTTGCAACATAAAAATGGATTTGTTTCAGTATACAAGCATAATGAATTGCTGTTGAAAGAACCCGGAGAACAAGTGGTGGCAGGCGAAGCCATTGCCTTGGTGGGAAATACAGGGAAATTATCAACAGGTCCTCATTTGCATTTTGAGTTATGGTATAATGGAAAGCCGGTTAATCCGGAAGATTTCATTGTTTTTTAGTAAGTAAGTTTCATGAAACGACAATTAGCTATATTAGGTTCAACAGGTTCGATCGGGACACAGGCGCTTGAGGTAGTTCGTGAACATCCGGACCGTTTCGAAGTCTATGCTTTGACTGCCAATAACCAGGTGGACCTTTTGATCAATCAGGCACGCAAGTTCATGCCGGAAGTGGTGGTGATCGCCAATGAACAGAAGTATCCCGAACTGAAAGAAGCTTTGGAAGATCTGCCTATAAAAGTATGGGCAGGCTCGGATGCGATTGCACAGGTTGTCCAGGCAAAACCGATTGATATGGTATTGACTGCCATGGTAGGCTATGCCGGATTGAAACCAACCATTGCTGCAATCAAGGCGGGAAAGGCTATCGCTTTGGCCAACAAGGAAACATTGGTAGTTGCCGGTGAGTTGATTACAGCTTTGGCTGCTGAATATAAGGTGCCTATCTTGCCGGTTGATTCAGAACATTCTGCTATCTTTCAGTGTTTGAATGGTGCGTATGATAATCCGGTGGAAAAACTATTATTGACCGCTTCAGGCGGGCCATTTCGCCAGAAGACGATGGATGAGCTGGCTTTGGTGAAGAAAGAACAGGCATTAAAACATCCGAACTGGCACATGGGAGCCAAGATTACCATCGATTCGGCTTCGATGATGAACAAAGGCTTTGAGATGATCGAAGCGAAGTGGCTGTTTGGCGTTGCTCCCGAACAGATCCAGATTATTGTTCATCCGCAATCCGTGATTCATTCGATGGTACAGTTTGAAGATGGTGCCGTGATTGCTCAGTTGGGTATTCCGGATATGAAACTCCCGATTGCGTATGCTTTCTCTTATCCGGAGCGAATGAAAAGCCATGAACCGAGACTGGATTTCTTCCAGTATGCATCTCTCACGTTTGAAGAACCGGATATGAAGCGGTTTCGCAATCTGGCTTATGCTTTTGAGGCTGTCAAGCAAGGAGGTAATATGCCTTGTATTCTGAATGCAGCCAACGAAGTGGTTGTAGCCGCCTTCTTGCAAGACCGGATCGGTTTCTTACAAATGAGTGATGTCATTGAGCAGACGATGGCAAAAGCAACGTTTATCCAGCGTCCGACTTATGAAGATTATGTACATACGGATGAGGAAGCACGCCGGATCGCCGCTCAGTTATTTTGAAACAATTAAATATAGAATAGAACTTAATTTCAATGGAAACATTTTTGATTAAAGCCTTCCAGTTCATGTTAAGCCTTTCTTTGCTGGTTTTGATACATGAATTCGGACACTTTATTTTTGCTCGTATCTTCAAAGTACGAGTAGAGAAATTTTACCTTTTCTTTGACCCGTGGTTTTCTTTGTTCAAATTCAAACCGAAAAACAGTGAAACGGAATATGGAGTAGGGTGGTTACCTTTGGGTGGCTATTGTAAGATCTCCGGTATGATAGATGAGAGTATGGATAAAGAAGCCATGGCTCAGCCACCGAAACCGTATGAGTTCCGTTCCAAACCGGCAGGACAACGTCTGTTGATTATGGTGGGCGGTGTGTTGTTTAACTTCCTGCTGGCTCTTTTTATTTATTCCATGATCTTGTTTACGTGGGGCGATACGTATATGCCGCTCAAGAACATGAAAATGGGTATGGATTATAGTGAAACTTTCAAGCATGTGGGATTTAAAGATGGTGATATTCTCTTAAAAGCAGATACATTGACCTTGGATCGTTTTGGTGAAGATTGCTTGCGTAGTGTAGTGGAAGCTCAGAACGTGACGGTTTTGCGTAATGGTGTAGAGACCGTCATTCCGATTCCGGACGATATGATGCAACGACTGTTGCGTGATAAGAAAGGTTTTGCTGCTCTTCGTTTTCCAATGGTGATAAAAGAAGTACCTGAACCCAATGCGCCGGCAGCTCTTGCTGGTATGCAAGCTGGAGATAGTATCGTTTCGGTTAATGGACAGGCTACTCCGACGTTCTCGGAGGTGGCGACTTGTTTGGCTGATAATAAGAATCAGGAGATTGCCGTTGGTTTTTATCGGAATGGTACATTGGATACATTGACAATGCAAGTCGATTCGTTGGGAAAAATAGGGGTAGCCGTGAAAGCTCCGGCTGAATTGTTTGGCCTGGTAACGGTTAAATATGGCTTCTTCGAATCGTTTCCGGCAGGAATTGCAAAAGGGATTCGAACCCTGAAAGGTTATACCAATGACATGAAATATGTCTTTACCAAAGAGGGTGCTTCCAGCATCGGTGGTTTTGGGTCAATTGGTGGATTGTTCCCTTCTACTTGGGATTGGGAATTGTTCTGGGAGCGTACTGCTTGGTTGTCTGTCATCTTGGCTTTCATGAATATCTTGCCGATCCCGGCGTTGGACGGTGGTCATGTGCTGTTCTTGCTTTACGAAGTGATTACCCGTCGGAAACCGAGCGATAAGTTCTTGGAATATGCACAGATGACCGGAATGTTTCTCTTGTTCGCCCTGTTGCTCTATGCGAACGGAAATGATATTATCCGATATTTCTTTCAATAGTCTGTTATGAATCTGACCGCTGAAGAAAAGCAGTTTATCCGCGATCATGCTTCCGATGATGCGAACCGGTTATTATTGAGAGCGAAGAAATATCCACAGCTGGATGTTCCTTTTCTGGTAGATCAGATTCTTTCCCGGCGGCAGATTCGGGAGAAATTGCCTTCGTGGTGTGCCAACGAAGACTTGGTTTTTCCCGCCAAGATTGCCGCTGAACAATGTTCATCAGAACGGACAGCCTTGTATAAACAGCGTTTGGTTTCTTCTTCGGATACGCTTTGTGATTTGACGGGCGGTTTGGGAATTGATAGTTATTTCTTTTCCCGAAAGGTTCGTCAGTTGACTTATATCGAGCGTTTTCCGGTTTATTGTGAGGCTGCCCGTCATAATTTTCAGGTATTAGGTGCGGATAATATCACAGTGCGGAATGAAAATTCGGTTGATATTGTTTCCGATTTGCCGGAAGTGGATGTGTTTTATTTAGATCCGGCACGGCGGGGTGAAGGTAACAAACGCGTCTTTGCCTTGTCGGATTGCGAACCGGATTTGCCTCGTTTGCTTCCCTTATTGTTGCAGAAAGCTCCGCGTGTCATAGCCAAATTGTCTCCGATGGCAGATCTGCAGCAGACGGAGTCTTTATTGCCGGGAACGGTGGCCATCCATGTGTTGTCTGTCCGGAATGAATGCAAAGAATTGCTGTTTGATATCCGTCGGGAAACGACTGTTTCTACCCCTCTGATTTATTGTGTGGACTTTACGGCCGCGGGAACAGAACGCTCTTTTACTTTCACGGGCGAAGAAGAACGGAATGTTCCGTTGGCTTTGGCAGCTCAGGTAGGCACTTACCTTTATGAACCGAATGCCTCTGTCTTAAAAGCCGGTGCTTTTAAATCAGTTGCCCAGCAGTATGGTTTGGAGAAACTACACGTCAGCAGCCACCTTTATACTTCCGATACTCTCGTTGCCGGTTTTCCCGGCCGTACGTTTCGGGTGGAAAATGTTCTTCCTTTCTCCAACAAAGTCTGTAAATCGATTACTCAGGAAATACCACAAGCCAATATTACCGTCCGTAATTTCCCTATATCGGTCGATGAACTCCGCAAGAAGACCAAGATTCAGGAAGGCGGTGACGTTTATCTCTTCGCTACCACCTTGTCGGATGGAGGAAAAGTGTTGGTGGTTTGTCAGAAAATCAGTAATATTTAATCTGAATCCATGCAGTATTTTGTGTGGTTGTTGGTTTAAGTAATAAAACTGATTTAAATAATAGGTCTTATGAAACAGGTTTTATTCGGAATGCTATTATGCTTGCCTTTCCTTTCTTGTAACGACGATGTGGAAGAACAATCTATTTCTCCTACTATGCAACCCATTGATTTAAATGCGACTGAAAAAGAAATGGCAGCCCAACAAGGTGATTTTGCCTCGACACTCTCTCTTGAGTTGTGTCGGCAATTGGGCGGCGAGAAAACAGACAACTGGTTGGTTTCGCCTTTTAGTCTGCAATGCGCGTTAGGTATGTTATCGAATGGAGCAGCTGAGGATACACGCGATGAGATTTTACACACATTGGGCTTGTCCCAATATTCCCAAGAAGAAGTGAATGCGTATTTCCGGAAACTGATTGAAGGACTGCATACCGTAAACTCGGCTATCACGGTCAAGACGGCCAATTCGGTTTGGGGCAATGCCGGAGTTCCCCTCAAAGAGGATTTCCAAAAGATGAATATAGAGAACTATTCCGCAATGGTTTCACAACTCGACTTCTCTGATCCTTCAGCTGTTGATCAAATCAATGCCTGGTGCAACCAAACTACAGAAGGCTTGATCCCGTCCATCTTGGAAGAGGTAAATCCGACCGCCACGGTATATCTGTTAAATTCCTTGTACTTCAAGGCTCGGTGGGAATCCGAGTTCGCCCCGGAAAAGACGCAGGAAGGCGACTTTACCACGTCTTCCGGTAAAGTGATAAAAGCTCATTTTATGCAGACCCAACGAATGGCTGCTTATGTAGAAAACGAATGGTTCACCAGTACGAGTCTTTCTTATCAGAACGATTCGTATGCCATACGATTGATTTTGCCCCAACCGGAAATCGGTATAAATCAAGTCTTGCAAGCCTTATCTGAATCGGACGGAAATCTATGGAAAAATGTAGTCTTGGCAGATATTAACTTGAAGATGCCTCGCTTCACCCTCGAGAACAAAATGAATTTAATACCTGCTTTGCAGGCTTTAGGTATGAAAAAAGCATTTACAAACGAAGCCGATTTCTCATCCATGTCTGATATAGCCACTTATATCTCTCTGGTGCAGCAGGCTACCCGCCTGAAAGTGGATGAGGAAGGCTCGGAAGGTGCCGCAGTAACCGTGATAGAAGGAGATTTAATGAGTCCCTTACCCGAAGAAAAGGTGGATTTCTTCTTAGATCGTCCGTTCTTGTTCCAAATCATAGAACCAGCTACCGGGACCGTCCTGTTCATAGGGCAAGTCGGCTCACCGACATAGTGAATCTCATCAACGAATTATAGAGTGTGAAGGGAGCGGGGTACAATCTTCCTCCCTTTCCCCTCCCTCTATGTCTTCAAGCTCCGATGAAAGGAGGCGATTAGCCTCTGTTTAACTTGTGCGTTACCCTGATAGCGTATGGTACGTTATTGTGGTGATGTATGATGCGCTATCCTAATGACGTATTATGCGTTATCAGGGTGATGGATATCCTGTACAGTATATGAATCACTGTCTGTAACGGTAAAGTCGTGGCTCGTGTAACGAGGCTCTTTGTATAGGTGATAGGAGAACTGGAATTGCGTCCCCAGCTCCGCGGTCCATTCGCCGGGCGTGAGCGGGGTGCGGAGGCCGGCCAGGAGATGGTTACGCTCGTTGAGGATCAGCACGGCGGGCTCTACCACGGTCTTTCCGTCTGCCGAACGGAAACGGAGTTTGCAATCCGGATGGTCGCCCATGACCTTGATATTGGATCCGATCAGGTGGATGTATGGATTGTCGGAACGGACGGTGTTGAAGGCGGCATCCCGATGGCCCATCGAGTCGTAGGTACATACCTCGGTGAGGACGGGATGGCGGCGTGTCGGCTCGGTCTGCTTGTAGGCACGCAGATGCTGCTCCAGTTGGCGGGTGCGGGGCGAGGGCGTGAACACGATGTTGAAGGCGTTGCGCTCGGGGTCGAACGAATCGTGGACCGACTCAAACTGCCCCTTCATCCGGATGGAAAGCTGCCCGAAGCCCAGATCGACATTCTCTCCACGGGCAAGCGCCTCATAGATCTGTTCCTTGATCAGTCCGTAGGTATGGATGAAGGTACTTTCGCGTATTTCGCTTCGATCTTCAACGATGCGGCGGGCGATCTCTTGTATATCTACTGTTTTCAGGGCTTTCACGTTGCCCCGGTAGTAAACGGTACCGTTAGGCATGGTCTGTTTGCTCAGCCTGAGGGGGATGGGGTTCAGCTTCTTCAACCGTTCTTTGTCTATTTCTTTGTCCATGGTGGGGTGGGTGATTACTTAAAAAGAATAAGTTTATCGGGTTCTTGGCGGGTATCCCAAAGGTCAACGATATAGATCTCATCTTGTGCTTCGTAGATCACATAGATAATCTTGTAGTGCTTATGGACAACCCACGAGCGATATTCTTTGTCGAGGTCACAAAGTAAAGGCTCGATATTTCCCATACGGGGAAAGGATTCCAATCGGGCAACTGCTTTTTCGATGTTGTCATTTAGCTTATTCGCCCTTGCTAAGCCAAATTCCTCTTTACCGTACTTTAGTATTGAAATACGGGCATTGTTGGCTCGTGTACTCCATCTCACTTTAACCATGGCAATTGTTTTCTTACTTCGGCGTTCGCTTCCTCGATAGTCAATACGTTTCCAGCCGCTATTTGGGCTTCCGACTCTGCAATTCGGCTGTGGATTTCTTCTAACGTGTAAGGTCGTGGATATGAAGATTTGTTCTTCATCCCATCTTTCGCCTGGGCAATGATTTGATGAAGGCTACGCTTCACTTCTTTCAAGACTTCGATGTCTTCTATATTTAGAATATCGTGTGCCAGTTCGCCACGCAGGGCATTTAGTTCCATTGAATTCATACGGTTCTCCTTTCTTTAATCAGGGTTAGGGCAAAGATAGGGTTTATTTGTTAAATAAACAGAGTTTACCCGTTAATTGGTAAACTCAATATGAACAAATTAGTTATTTATTTTGTTTTTAGTAAACAATACTAAAAAAGGAGGGAGTATGAAATCTTTTTATTTAAAACTTAATTTGGTTTGTTTGCTATTGGGATTATATTCTTGTTCGCAAGAAGATGATTTGATAGTGAATAATGTGGAACCTATACAAACACGCTCTATCATAGAGTGTAAATCTCAAATTGATGCCAACAGTATACTGGTACACTATCTGTATTTGGATGGAGATCAATATAAATTAAGCATAGACAAAGAAAAAGCATCTTTACTAGGAGTTGCTGAAATGCATTATGAAAATGTAATTAAGGAACTAGAAAACACGAACAAGTTCATTAAAGAAGCTCAATTAGATCCAAACAATGAAGTAGAACTATCAGATCCCCAAGAAATGAATGTCTTTGATTCTGATATTTTGACAAACATTACTTATGTTAGTGATTTTCACGGCAAGTTAGACGCTGTAGACCAATACGAAGTACAAGAGTCAGGTAAACAAGCTCCAGAGGAAATGGCTGGGGTTGAATTTATGTGCCGGGCTTCAGCGGCAATAACTCCAGGGTTTATTTGTGGAACTTGTGTACCTGGAGGGAATTGGATAAAAAAGACCAAAGTAGGATTTTTCCTAAATAACACAACTATCCAAGTTCCTATAACATTATCAAGAACAACAGTATCTCTATCTTTTCAAACCACTGATGCAAATGGTGGATTTGCCGTTTATCAGGGTTATAAAATGAATCCATAATTATCATTCTTTATTTTTATCGATATGAAAACATTTCATTTATTAGGTTTTATTGGATTGCTGTTCACCCCGTTCTTCATAAGCGGGTGTCAGAACAGTTCAACCTCGTCAGATGATCCAATCGAGGGATACGCATTCGTCCACCTGATACCAGACAGTTTACGCACTCCGGAACAACGGCAATTGCTTGACAAATTAGCCCGCGTTATGTTGGAACACTTGGAGGTCAAAGATAACCATCTCGTCTTCGGCCTTTCTAAAAAAGAGTTTCTACAAGAAGGAATCCCGGAGCCTTATTACTATTTACTCATGGAAGATCTAGAGAACAACAACCGATTTATTGATGAACATCCCGAAGAATGCGCGAATTATGACATCATCTTTCATGAATCCTTCAAAGATCTTTATCAACAATATGGCATCCAGAAATAAAGAAAGCGGCCTTTGAAGCCGCTTTTTCACTGAAACAACATAATGACAAGCTGGGCGGTAATGATACGCATGAAGGTCGCCATCGGATATACGGTGGCGTAGGCAACCGACGGCTCGTCGCCATCGACGGTGGTGTTGGCATAATCGAGGGCGATGGGATTGGTCATGCAACCGCAGAGCATCCCGACGTTCTTGGCATAATCTACCTGGAAGAAACGGGTCATGATCAGGCCAACGAGTAATACCGGAATAATGGCGAGGGCGAATCCTAATCCCAGCCATAACAGCCCTTCCGTGCGGAAGACTGTCTCGAAGAAATGTTCTCCGGAACTGATTCCCAGTCCTGCCAGATAGATGGTGATCCCAAACTGACGCATCATCAGGTTGGCACTTTGAGTGGTATAAGTAGTGAGGTGAATACGAGGACCGAAAGCACCCATCAGGATACCGACGATAATCGGACCGCCAGCTACACCCAATTTGATAGGTGTGTTCATACCCGGAATAGCTAAAGGAATAGAACCAATAATCACACCGAGCGTCAGTCCTACAAAGATGGCCAGCAAGTTGGGTTCGCGTAAACGCTTGAGTTGGTCACCCAAGATCTTGCTTACGTTGTTGACGGCATTGGCTTCTCCCACGATGGTAAGGCGGTCGCCTATCTGCAAGTGCAAGTCGGGTGAAGCCAGCAAGTCGATACCGGCACGATTCACTCGTGTAATGTTGATTCCGTAAAGGTTACGCAGACGAAGAGAACCCAGGCGCACACCGTTGATACGGTTGCGGGTCACAACGATACGGCGGGAAATCAATTGGCTGTCGATGGCATTCCAGTCGATATCCGGTTTATTCCAATCGACGTTTTCCTGTTCTCCGAACAATACCTTGATATTATCTACGTCTGCCTTGACGGAGATAATGAGCAAATGGTCCCCTTCTTCCAGTGTCGTATCTGATGTCGGGATACTTACTTTTCCATTTCTCCAGACACGTGAGATGACGAAATGCTTTTCCGTCAGCGTCATGATATCTTTGATGCTCATATGATAAATTGCCGGGTTGCATACTTGGAATTCAGCTACGAATGTCTGTGTCTGTCCCATTTCGGCGTTATTCTCTTTCTTTTTATTTTGGAATAAGGCTTTCAGAACGATAATGGCCAGGATTACCCCGATAACTCCCATCGGGTAAGCTACCGCACAAGCCAATGCCATATCCGTGATACTCTTTTCATCTGTAGAATTGATTTGCAGCATGGCTTCTTGAGCAGCACCGAGTGAAGGCGTATTGTTGGCTGCTCCGCATAGTAATCCCATCATGTCAGAAACAGAGATGCCTGTCAGATAATGCAGAAGAATCGTCATGATCAATCCGATAAAGATGACAGCCAAGCCTGCTGAATTGAGCAAGACTCCTCCTTTCTTCAGGGAAGAGAAGAAACCGGGACCTACCTGAAGTCCCAATGTATATACGAATACAATCAATCCGAAGTTCTGGGCAAATGCCAACATATCGCTATTGACAACCACACCAAAATGACTAACCAGAATTCCGGTAAAAAAGACAAAAGTGATGCCTAAAGAGACACCTTTATATTTTAGTTTTCCTAAATAAACACCAATGGCACAAACAATGCAGATAACAGCCACCGTTTGTATCATGGTGGGCTGGAGGAATGTTTCTTGTATCCAATTCATAATGAAATGAGCTTTAGGGCTGCAAACTTACATAAACCGGACGGAATATGCGATAAAATCAGTCCTAAAAAACATTTTGGTAGTGTATTTACTTGGTTCTCTCCCAATCTAAGAGTTGTCGTTTACGTTTTGCATTCCATCGGTATCCACTCAGACTACCGTCTTTATGCAGAATCCGGTGGCAAGGAATAATCCAGCTGACAGGATTTTTACCGATAGCGGAGGCAACAGCTCGTACTGCTTTCGGACGTCCGACAGTTTGTGCGATTTGTGTGTAAGAAGATGTTTCTCCTTTATGAACTTGTAGCAGCGCTTTCCAAACTTGTCTTTGTAAATCGGTCCCGCTTAAGCAAACAGAAAGAATAGGAATCTCTGAATTAGTTTCTTGCAGAAGAGACAACAATGTTTGGGTCTGTTGCTGTGTTTCTGGTGACAGCGTAGCTCCAGGCCAGCTATTCTTCAATTCTTCCAATTGTTCTTCGAGGTTATCATCCACAAACGAGAGGTAACAAATCCCATCGGGTACGTAGGCAACCAAAATTGTTCCAAACAACGAAGTCGCACATCCATAAGTAATTGTCAAGCCATGACAGTAGGCTGATAATTCATCCGGGCGGATTTCTTTTATTTGAATAGAAACGGAATCTTTCATATAGCTTTCAGGTTAAAAATAAACGCAGGTTCAAATCGATTACTGAATGAACCTGCGTTTCTGTCATGAAGAAGATATTTTATTTAATATAAGCTTCCATGAACTTAGCCTTCGGAGAAGGAGAGATAGTTACGGATTTAGCACTTGCTGGAATCAATACCGTCTGACCCTGATGTACGTGGATTTCATATCCGTTATCGTCGGTGATCAGTGCATTACCTTCCATACAAATATATACGACGAATGAATCCAATTCAGCGAAATTACGCGTCATGGTTGCATCCAAATCAATCAGATTTGTTGTGAAGTACTGGCAGTCGGCCAAGTTTACCGTAGCATTTGAATGTGCTTTGTAATGTGTCCGATAGTCAGAATACAAGGTATAATCGATAGCATCTTTTGCCAATTCTGTATGCAATTCGCGTGTATTACCGTTCTTATCCTTACGATTGTAATCATAGATACGGTATGTAATGTTACTTGTCTGCTGGATTTCTGCAATAAAGCAACCTGCACCGATCGCATGAACTCTTCCTGCCGGCAAGAAGAATACATCACCTTCCTGTACATCGTAACGTTTCAACACGTCCATAATGGTATTGTCTTGTACTCGTTTTACATATTCATCGGCATCAATCTGCTGAGAGAAACCAGAATACAAGAAGGCATTGTTGTTAGCCTTGATGACATACCACATTTCTGTTTTTCCAAATGAGTTATGGCGTGCTTTAGCCAGTTCGTCATTGGGATGTACCTGAATGGAAAGATTGTCGCGTGCATCAATGAACTTGATCAATAACGGAAAACGTGTGCCGAAACGTTCCATAACGTGTTCGCCCAATAATTCTTTACCGTATGACTTGATCAATTCGTCGAGAGACTTATCGGCTAATTCTCCTTCTGCAACGATTGAATAATCACCATCCACGTGAGATAATTCCCAACTTTCTCCGATTCCTTCCTGTACAGGAGAAATACCCTTGAACGGGCAGATGTCTGAACCACCCCAAATCACTTTCTTCAGGATGGGTTTAAATGTTAATGGATACAACATATTTATCAATTATTTCTGTTTTTTACTGGTTGTCTTTTTTGTTGTTGTTTTTGTTGCTGTCTTTGTCTTCGAAGCTTTCTTTGTCACTTTTGTTTCTTCCTTGACTGCTTTTTCTTCCTTGGCAGGTTTTACCTTACGCAAAACCATGGCAGAACGTGCCGGGATATACAGTTTTAACCATTCTTTCTTTTCTTTCTTGTAAAGCGGATCGAATAGGGTGAAGTGGTGAACAGAATTGTCATTCAGTCCGAAGCCTCCGAACTTCGGATCGTCTGTATTCAATACGACTTCATATTCCCCTTTAGGTGTCAGGAATCCATAGTCGGTAAACGACTTGTTCGGACTAAAATTAAAGACAAATACTAAATCTTTACGCATATAAGCCAGTATCTGATCGCCATCGTTATCCCATACTTTTTGTATCGGGGTGTCTTGGAAATTCTTGACACTACGAATCAATTCTACCATTTCCCGGTCAAAGTCTCCCAGATAATGATATTTCAGATCCATGTTGTCAACCAAATCCCACTGGCGACGGGCATACTTATACGACCAACCATTTCCTTCGCGCGGGAAATCAATCCATTCCGGATGTCCGAATTCATTTCCCATAAAGTTCAGGTAACCTCCGTTAATGGTCGAAGCCGTTACCAGACGAATCATTTTATGCAAAGCGATACCTCGCTCAACCATAAAATTATGATCGTCTTTTTGCATATGCCAATACATATCAGCATCAATCAGACGGAAAATGATTGTCTTGTCGCCCACCAATGCCTGGTCGTGACTTTCGGCATAACTGATCGTCTTTTCGTCAGCTCGGCGATTAGTCGTTTCCCACCAGATAGCCGATGGATGCCAGTCTTCGTCTTTCTTTTCTTTGATCGTCTTGATCCAGAAGTCTGGAATATTCATAGCCATACGGTAGTCGAAACCATATCCGCCATCTTCGATCTTAGCAGCTAATCCCGGCATACCACTTACTTCTTCAGCGATGGTGATTGCATTCTTGTTGACTTCGTGGATCAATTTGTTGGCCAACGTCAAGTATGCAATCGCATCTCCATCCTGATGTCCGTTGTAATAATCACCGTAGTTACAGAAAGCTTCTCCTAAGCCATGGCTGTAATATAACATGGAAGTGACACCGTCAAAACGGAAACCGTCAAATTTATATTCTTCCATCCAGAACTTGCAGTTTGACAACAAGAAATGGAGTACTTCGTTTTTGCCATAGTCGAAGCACAGAGAATCCCATGCCGGATGCTCACGTCGTCCGTCGCCATGGAAATACAGATTATATGAACCATCAAAACGTCCTAAGCCTTCCACTTCATTCTTTACGGCGTGGCTGTGAACAATATCCATGATTACGGTGATACCTTGTTCGTGAGCTTCATCAATTAATTGTTTCAATTCGTCGGGTGTGCCGAAACGGGATGAAGCAGCAAAAAAGCTACTTACATGGTATCCGAATGAACCATAATAAGGATGTTCTTGGATAGCCATGATCTGGATTGCATTGTATCCGTCTTTTACCACACGTGGTAAAACGTTTTTACGGAATTCATTATACGAACCCACCTTTTCTTCGTTAGTACCCATACCGATATGGCATTCGTAGATCATCAACGGAGATGTGTTGGGCTTGAATTTCTTAGTCTTGAATTTATAAGGATTCTCCGGATTCCAGACTTGTGCACTGAATATTTTAGAGTCAGGGTCTTGTACGGCTCGGCGGGTCCATGCAGGAATACGTTCGCCACATCCACCGTTCCATTCAACCCACAATTTATATAAGTCTTGATGATTTAACTTTTCACTGGGTAGGATAATTTCCCATACACCATTTGCTATACGGGTCAGTTTGTACTCCTCACACTTCTGCCAGTTATTGAATGTACCTATTAGATAGATGGCAGTTGCATTTGGGGCCCATTCCCTGAATATCCATCCTTTGGTGGTCTTGTGTAAGCCGAAATAAAGATAGCCAGATGCAAATTCAGACAAACTCATTTTTCCATTGTTCGTCAAACTTTTCTCTTTGTTCACGACGTATTGATAACGTCCTTCGATGGCGTCTTTATACGGTGTCAGCCACGGGTCATTTTTTATTAGATTTAGAGACTCCATGTTGTTTCAAATTAATTAGTTCATTTGCAAAGATAAAGAAAAAAATGAGGATAGCATCTTGTTCTACGGATATTCTATGCATGTTTTCCGTAATTCCCGGCGTATTTTAGCAATTTCCCGGCGTATTTTGATGAATTCCCAACGTCTTTTTGGGCGTTTGTGGGTATATATTTCCTTTTTTACTTTTTCTCTTCAGATCAAAACTCGTGAAGATTAAAATTGAATCATACGAGAATCGGAATCGAAACATACGGGTTTTATATCCGATATTAACCATACAAATTTGTGTAAATATCAAATTGTAAATAAAATGGTATTATTACGCTAAATGTAAAGAGCTTTTCTTTCAAAAAGTATTTCGATAAAGTGTATTTTATATTTTGTTGATAGTATAAGGTGAATATATGTTTGTTTGTTTTAGTTATATTAATATAGGTGGATAAAA
>ULQU01039675.1_pt1 | contig 19296 bp, 16 predicted proteins | sample 1954841 | NCBI WGS metagenome assembly ULQU01 (sample SAMEA4835664, study PRJEB28245) | human gut metagenome | biome: gut microbiome; material: fecal sample | place: Denmark | collected 2008
GTGCATGTTACTCTGATATTTGTTTATTTTCCCGTTTTTTTATTTTCTATCGTTTTTAATTTGCACTTTCTTAATAAAAAGAATATCTTTAAATGTTTTTGTAATAGACAACTTCAAATAGTTATTGTTATCAATCTGAAACAATATAGATATTTTGCAGCATATTTAGGTTGGATTATTAAATATCGGATATTGTCCTGGTTATGAAAAAGTGTATATTTGGAGAAAATTGTATATGTTATTTTTTAGTGAGAGTTTAAATTAATTTTATATTTTAAGATCATGGGAAACAATATTCAGGAGCTTACTGATAAAATCTATCGTGAGGGTGTTGAAAAAGGAAATGAAGAAGCTCAGCGATTGATAAATGAAGCTCAACAAAAGGCTCAGAAATTGATTGCCGATGCACAAAAGGAGGCTGAGTCTATTATTGCCGATGCTCATAAATCGGCTGATGAGTTGGCCGAGAATACAAAATCGGAGCTTAAGTTGTTTGCTAGACAGGCTGTCAATGCATTGAAGACTGAGGTGACTGATCTGTTGACGAATCAGACTGTAACCGATGCAGTGAAGGGGGTTACGGCCGATAAGGATTTTCTGAACAAGTTTATTCTGTCATTGGCTGTCCAATGGGCCGAGAAAGAGGAAATTGTGATATCTGTCAATGACGCGGAAGCCTTGAAAAAGTATTTTGCTTCTAAAGCTAAGGCGCTGCTTGACAAAGGAGTCAGGATAGAGGAAGTGAACGGTATGAAGTCCTTATTCTCAATTACACCTGCTGACGGTTCATATAAGGTGACATTCGGAGAAGAAGAATTTGAAAACTTTTTCAAGGATTTCCTTCGTCCGCAATTAGTTGAAATGTTGTTTTAACCTTAAATTATGAGTACGTATTATTGTCTGGTGGCTGGCTTGCCCGATATTTCATTGGAAGACGGGAAGCTCAGTTATTCAGTAGCTGATTTTAGGATGGATCTGTATCCGGAGCTGTCGGGCAAAGATCGGAGGTTGGTAGATCTTTTTTATCTGCAGTATGACAATGCCGATTTATTGAAGCTTTTGAAGAGCAAGGATGCTGAGACTGGTGGAAAAGGAAACTTTTCTGCGGAGGATCTGGTGTCTTTGATTGATGTGGTGCGTGACGGAGATGTTCCGGATAAGAAATATCCTTCTTACATGGCTGACTTTATCACTCGGTACATACAGCTTCCTGCAGAAGAAATATATAGGGCAGAGGATATGCTTTCTTCCTTATATTACGCTTATGCGATGGCATGTAGCAATCCGTTCATTTCTTCCTGGTTCGAATTTAATCTGAATGTCAATAATATTCTGGCAGCTTTGGTTGCACGTAAGTATAAGATGGATGTGGTGGAATGCATTGTTGGAAATACAACGGTATGTGACCAGCTACGTTCTTCGAATGCCCGTGATTTCGGATTGACGGAAATGGTCGGTTATTTTGAACCGGTGCAACGTATTGCAGAAATTGAAGATCTGGTGGAACGTGAAAAGAAGATTGACCAGCTGAAATGGAAATGGCTGGAGGATGAGTCTTTTTTCCACTATTTCACTATTGAACGTTTGTTCGTTTTCCTGCTGGAGCTAGAGATGATTGGACGTTGGGTATCGTTGGATAAGGAAAAGGGAAATGAATTGTTCCGTCGGATGATTCAGAATCTGAAGAATGAGGTTCAGATTCCCGAAGAGTTTAGAAAATAGTAAAATTAAATAAAATGGCAACAAAAGGAACTGTTTTAGGTGTTATTGCTAATATGGTAACACTGACTGTCGACGGTCCGGTATCCCAGAATGAAATCTGTTATATCCATACCGGAGGTGACCGTTTGATGGCGGAAGTTATCAAGGTGGTAGGCAAGAACGTATATGTCCAGGTGTTTGAAAGTACCCGTGGACTTAAAGTGGGAGCTGAAGCCGAATTTACCGGTCACATGTTGGAAGTGACATTGGGACCAGGCATGCTGTCGAAAAATTACGATGGCTTGCAGAATGACCTCGACAAGATGGAAGGCGTTTTCTTGAAGAGAGGACAGTATACTTATCCGTTGGATAAGGAAAAGAAGTGGCTGTTCAAGCCTATAGTGAAAGAAGGAGATGAAGTGGGTCCTTCAGCTTGGTTGGGCGAAGTGGAAGAGAATCATCAGCCATTGAAAATTATGGTACCGTTCCAGTTGACAGGAAAATATAAAGTAAAATCAATAGTACCGGAGGGTGAATATACGATTGAAGATACTGTTGTAGTCCTGACAGATAAGAATGGTAAAGAAATTCCTGTGAATATGATCCAGAAGTGGCCGGTCAAGAAGGCTATGACCAATTATCTGGAAAAACCGCGTCCCTATAAATTGCTTGAAACCGGTGTGCGTGTCCTTGATACGTTGAATCCGATTGTTGAAGGGGGAACAGGGTTTATTCCCGGTCCGTTCGGAACAGGAAAGACCGTTTTGCAGCATGCTATATCCAAACAGGCTGAAGCCGATATCGTTATTATCGCTGCCTGTGGTGAACGTGCGAATGAAGTCGTTGAAATCTTTACGGAGTTTCCGGAACTGGTCGACCCTCATACAGGGCGTAAGCTGATGGAACGTACTATTATCGTTGCGAATACGTCAAATATGCCGGTTGCTGCCCGTGAAGCTTCTGTCTATACGGCAATGACGATGGCCGAATTCTATCGGGCTATGGGATTGAAGGTCTTGCTGATGGCCGATTCTACTTCACGTTGGGCACAGGCGTTGCGTGAGATGTCTAACCGTATGGAAGAGTTGCCTGGACCGGATGCGTTCCCGATGGACCTGTCGGCTATCATTTCCAATTTCTATGGACGTGCCGGTTATGTGCATCTGTATAACGGGCAGACTGGTTCCATTACCTTTATCGGTACGGTATCACCGGCCGGAGGTAATCTGAAGGAGCCTGTGACCGAAAATACCAAGAAGGTTGCGCGTTGTTTCTATGCTTTGGAACAGGAACGTGCCGACCGCAAACGTTATCCGGCTGTCAACCCTATTGATTCTTATTCTAAATACCTCGAATATCCGGAATTTGAAGATTATATAACCAAACGTATCAATGACCAGTGGATCGGGAAGGTAAATGAATTGAAGACACGTTTGCTTCGTGGTAAGGAAATTGCCGAACAGATCAATATCTTGGGTGATGACGGAGTTCCTGTAGAATACCATGAAACATTCTGGAAATCGGAACTGATAGACTTTGTGATTTTGCAGCAGGATGCGTTTGATGAGGTCGATTCGGTTACTCCGATGGAACGTCAGGAGGAGATTGTAGATATGGTTATCGATATTTGCCGTGCTGATTTCAAGTTTGATAACTTCATAGAGGTTATGAACTATTTCAAGAAGATGATCAATATCTGTAAGCAGATGAACTACTCCAAATATAAGTCTGAACAATATGAGGAGTTCCGTAAACAGTTGGATGAACTGGTTGCCGAGAGGCGTGTGAAATAATAGGGCAAATCATTAATTATCAGAAAGAAAATGGCAACAAAAGCTTTTCAAAAAATATATACTCAAATTAGCCAGATAACAAAAGCTACCTGTTCCCTGAAGGCTACAGGAGTAGGATATGATGAGCTGGCTATGGTAAACGGCAAACTGGCCCAGGTGGTGAAGATTGCCGGTGATGATGTAACGCTTCAGGTTTTTGAAGGTACGGAAGGTATTCCGACCAATTCTGAAGTGGTATTCTTGGGAAAGGCACCTACGTTGAAAGTCAGTGAGCAGTTGGCCGGACGTTTCTTCAATGCTTTCGGAGAGCCGATTGATGGAGGTCCGGAAATTGAAGGAACGGAGGTGGAAATCGGTGGCCCTTCGGTCAATCCGGTCCGTCGTAAACAGCCTTCCGAACTGATCGCAACCGGTATTGCCGGTATTGACTTGAACAATACACTGGTTTCAGGACAGAAAATCCCGTTCTTTGCCGATCCGGACCAGCCTTTTAACCAGGTTATGGCAATGGTGGCTTTACGTGCGCAGACCGACAAGATTATTTTGGGTGGTATGGGTATGACAAACGATGACTATCTGTATTTTAAGAATGTATTTTCTAATGCCGGTGCACTGGACCGTATCATCAGTTTTATGAATACTACCGAGGATCCTCCGGTAGAACGTCTGTTGATTCCAGATATGGCTTTGACTGCAGCTGAATATTTTGCTGTAGAGCATAATGAGAAGGTTCTGGTTCTATTGACCGATATGACATCGTATGCCGATGCGTTGGCTATTGTATCAAACCGTATGGATCAGATTCCGTCGAAAGATTCCATGCCGGGCTCTTTGTATTCCGATTTGGCTAAGATTTATGAAAAGGCTGTACAGTTTCCAAGTGGAGGTTCCATTACCATCATAGCTGTAACTACATTGTCGGGAGGTGATATTACTCACGCTGTACCGGATAATACCGGTTATATTACTGAGGGACAGCTTTTCTTGCGTCGTGACAGTGATATCGGTAAGGTAATTGTAGACCCATTCCGTTCATTGTCACGTTTGAAGCAGTTGGTAAGCGGTAAGAAGACGCGTAAGGATCATCCGCAAGTGATGAATGCGGCCGTTCGTCTGTATGCCGATGCCGCCAATGCGAAGACTAAGATGGAAAATGGTTTCGATCTGACGAATTATGATGAGCGTGCTTTGGCTTTTGCTAAGGATTATGCAAACCAGTTGCTGGCTATCGATGTCAATTTGGATACGACCGAGATGCTGGATGTAACTTGGGGGTTGTTCAGCAAATATTTCAAACCGGAAGAAGTGAATATCAAGAAGGAGTTTGTTGACCAGTATTGGAAGAAGTGATTCATAAACAGACAGAAATATGGCTATAAAGTTTCAATATAACAAGACTTCGTTGCAACAGCTTGAGAAACAGCTCAAGATCCGTGTGCGTACGCTGCCTATTATCAAGAATAAGGAGAGTGCGTTGCGGCTGGAGGTAAAGCGTTGTAAGACTGAGGCAACGGAGTTGGAAGAAAGTCTGGAAGAACAAATCCAGATGTACGAAGCCATGTTCGCCCTTTGGAATGAATTCGATACTTCATTGATAAAAGTGAAGGATGTTCATCTGGGAGTTCGCAAGATTGCCGGAGTACGTGTACCGTTACTCGAAGATGTAGATTTTGAAATATCTCCTTTTAGTTTGTTCAGTAGTCCGAAATGGTATGCCGATGGTATCCATATCTTGAAAGGATTGGCGAGAACGGCTATTGAACGGGAATTTACGCTGGCAAAATTAGGCTTGCTGGAACATGCGCGTAAGAAGACGACGCAGAAAGTGAATCTGTTCGAAAAAGTACAGATTCCGGGATATCAGGATGCTTTGAGAAAAATCAAACGTTTCATGGAAGATGAAGAGAATCTGTCGAAATCGTCTCAAAAGATTCTGAAATCGCTACAGGAAAAAAGAAAGGAGGCTGAAGTATGATTGCTAAAATGAAAAAGCTGACGTTCCTTGTCTTTTATAAGGAATATGAAGATTTCCTGAAAGGTATCCGTGATTTGGGGGTGGTACATGTCGTTACCAAGTCTCAGGGATCTGCTGAAAATGTCGAATTGCAGGATACTTTGAAACTGTCGGCCCGGTATGCATCTGCCATAAAGATGTTGCAGGGGTTGAATGTGGAAAAGGATGGTTTGCATTCTGATGATTCCCGGAAGGGGGAAGATATTCTGGCAGAGATAGAAAGCCTGCAGCAGAAAATGCAGCAGCTGATGCATCAGAAGCAGTTGCTGGATAAGGAAATCGCGACCCTTGATCCTTGGGGAAATTTTGATCCGCAAAATATAACGCGTTTACATGATGCAGGTTATAATATCAGTTTCTTTGTCTGTTCTGAGAAGCAGTTTAAGGAGGAGTGGACAGAGATGTACCATGCAACAGTAATTAATACAGTCGGGTCTAAGCTCTATTTTATAACGGTGACACCTGTAGGTGAAGTCGTGGACCTTGATGTGGAAGCTGTTCGTCTGCCTGAAGTTTCTTTGGATACCTTGCAGCATAAGGTTGAAGATCTGACGGCTATGGAAACAGAAATCAACGGAAGACTAAAAAATATTGCAGCATCTTCAATACCTGGCTTGCAGAAAGCTCAGGCTGAAGTTTGTTCCCGCATTGAGTTTTCTAAAGTCGTATTGAATACCGATTCTTTGGCAGACAATAAGCTGATGCTGTTGGAAGGGTGGATTCCGGTCAAACAGCTGGAAGAAGTGAAAAGGTTCCTGGATACACAGGAAGTATATTATGAAGTTTCCGATCCGACACCGGATGATGATGTCCCGATTTTATTGGACAATAAAGGATTTTTCCGACTGTTCGAACCGATTATGCGTTTGTATATGCTTCCGAAGTATAACGAACTGGATCTTACTCCATTTTTTGCTCCGTTCTTCATGTTGTTCTTCGGCTTGTGTCTGGGAGATTCGGGGTATGGGGCCTTTATTTTGTTGGCAGTGACTTTATACCGTCTGTTTGCCAAAAAGATCAGTCAGTCTATGAAACCAATATTGACGTTGGTGCAACTGTTGGGTGCCGCGACAATGGTATGTGGTTTGTTGACTGGAACCTGTTTCGGCTTCAGTCTTTATGATATCCATATACCGTTCTTCCAGCATATGAAGGATACTGTGTTCCTGGACAACCAGCAGATGTTTAATCTTTCGTTGATTTTAGGAGCTGTACAGATTATTTTTGGTATGATTCTGAAAGCAGTGAACCAGACCATCCAGTTAGGGTTCAAGTATGCTGTAGGTACCATCGGATGGTTATTTATCCTGGTAAGTTCGGCAGTTGCATTTGCCGCTCCGGGACTTATGCCGATGGGAGGTACGGTGCATTTGGGCATTCTGGCTATCGGTGCATTGATGGTATATCTCTATAATAGTCCTGATAAGAATGTATTCGTCAATATCGGACTTGGCTTATGGGACAGTTATAACATGGCAACCGGTCTGCTGGGTGATATCCTTTCGTATGTGCGTCTGTTTGCTTTGGGATTATCAGGTGGCATCCTGGCAAGCGTATTCAACAGTCTGGCTGAGGGAATGAGTCCGGACAATATTATTGCCGGTCCGATTGTGATGGTCTTGATATTTGTAATCGGCCATTCAATCAATATGTTTATGAATGTTTTGGGTGCGATGGTTCATCCGATGCGTCTGACTTTCGTCGAGTTCTTCAAGAATTCGGGATATGAAGGTGGAGGTAAAGAATATAAGCCATTTAAAAAATAACAGAGTATAAAACTAATAAAATCGAATAAAATTATGGAAATGAATCTTTTGATTGCCTACATCGGCATTGCAATTATGGTAGGTTTGTCGGGTATCGGTAGTGCTTATGGTGTAACTATCGCAGGTAATGCTTCTATCGGCGCTTTGAAGAAGAACGACAGTGCATTTGGTAACTTCTTGGTGCTTACAGCTTTGCCAGGTACACAAGGTCTGTATGGATTTGCCGGTTACTTTATGTTCCAAAGTATCTTTAATGTGTTGACTCCGGAAATTTCGGCTATTCAGGCATGTGCTGTGTTAGGTTCCGGTATCGGTTTGGGACTTGTCGCTTTGTTTTCTGCCATCCGTCAGGGACAGGTATGTGCAAATGGTATAGCAGCTATCGGTCAGGGACATAATGTTTTCGGTAATACTTTGATTCTGGCAGTATTCCCTGAATTGTATGCAATTGTTGCTTTGGCAGCTACATTCTTGATGGGTTCAGCATTGGCTTGATAGTCTTTTGTAGGTCTTATAATTGAGGGCATCTTGTGGTCTTGTGGGTCGCAAGATGCCTTTTTTTGTAATTATTTGTAAAAAAGTGATACAATATGTGCATAAAAAAACATTTCGTTTTTCCCGTAATACAATATTTTTTTCCTAACTTTGGCGCTGATTAGAAATAATATAGACAAAAATGAAGGAGCTATTGAAACCTGATTACATTTTCGAATCTAGTTGGGAAGTGTGCAATAAGGTTGGCGGCATTTATACAGTCTTATCTACAAGGGCAAAAACCTTGCAGGACGCATTTCCTGACAGGATTTTCTTTATCGGGCCTGATTTTTGGCTGGAAAAGGAGAACCCATTGTTTTCCGAAGATGAAAAATTATTGGAAGCATGGCGTAGGCATGCTATAGAGCGGGATGGGTTAAAAATAAGGATTGGCAGATGGAATATACCTGGGAATCCTATCACTATATTGGTAGACTTTACTCCATTTTATGCTCAGAAAAACGACATTTATACCAAAGCGTGGGAAGATTTTAAAGTAGATTCACTTCATGCATATGGCGATTATGATGAAGCTTCAATGTTTTCATATGCTGCAGGTAAGGTCGTTGAAAGTTTTTATCGGTATAATTTGAGTGTACAGGATAAAGTCATTTATCAGGCACATGAATGGATGACCGGTATGGGAGCTTTGTATCTGAAAAAACATGTTCCGGAAATAGCGACGATTTTTACAACACACGCAACTTCTATCGGACGTTCCATAGCCGGGAACAATAAACCTCTGTATGATTATTTGTTTGCTTATAACGGTGACCAAATGGCACGTGAGCTTAATATGGAATCCAAACATTCTATAGAAAAGCAGACTGCTCATAATGTGGATTGTTTCACTACCGTAAGTGAAATTACCAATAATGAATGCAAAGAATTGTTGGATAAGCCGGCTGACGTTATTCTGATGAACGGTTTTGAAGATGATTTTGTCCCGAAAGCAAATGTCTTTTCCAAAAAGCGTAAGCATGCTCGGGAGATGTTCCTGAATCTGGCAAATAAACTGTTGGGAACGAGATTAAGCGATGATACATTAATTATCGGAACGAGCGGACGTTATGAGTTCAAGAATAAAGGTATCAATGTGTATCTGGAATCGTTGAACCGCTTGACGCGCGACAAAAATCTCAAGAAGGATGTTCTTGCATTCATATATGTTCCCAGTTGGGTCGGCGATGTCCGTGAAGACCTGCTTGAACGGTTGAAGAGCGATAAGGATTATGATACTCCTTTGGAATGTCCGTTCATTACCCATTGGCTGCATAATATGAGCCATGACCAGGTTCTGGATATGTTGAAGTATATGAATATGTCGAATGCGGCAGATTCAAAGGTGAAGGTGATTTTTGTGCCCTGCTATCTGGATGCCAGGGATGGTATTTTGAATGAAAGCTATTACGACTTGTTGATAGGACTTGACTTGAGTGTATATCCTTCCTATTATGAACCGTGGGGATATACTCCTTTGGAAAGTATTGCTTTCAAGGTTCCTACTATTACCACCGATCTTGCCGGATTTGGATTATGGGTGAATTCATTGAAGGGAGGAAAATATTCGGAACTGAAAGATGGTGTGAAAGTGATACACCGTACCGATTATAACTATTCTGAAGTAGCTGATGCTATCAGGGATACTATATCTGAATTCTCAAATCTCTCGAATGGGGAAATAAATAAAATCAGAAGGAATGCGGCTGCTATAGCTGAAAAGGCTTTGTGGAAACATTTTATCCAGTATTACTATGAAGCGTATGACGTTGCTTTGCGCAATAGGGATAAACGCTTGTCTGCTAATTAATAACGTTGAATCATTATTATACTAAATTAAAAGTGATATGAAAGTAAAAACTAATAATGCTAACGCTCCGGTTTGGAAAGAAATTACGGTCAAATCTCGTATCCCGGAATCATTAAAGATGCTGCAGATTATGGCCCGCAATCTCTGGTGGTCTTGGAATGATGAGGCAATTGAAATGTTTCGTGAATTGGATCCGGAGTTGTGGCAGGTCGTTGGACAGAATCCAGTAGCTTTGTTGGAAAGATTAAGCTATGAAAAGCTGGAGGCATTGTCGGAAGACAAAGGAGTTTTGGCTAAGATCAATAAAGTGTATGACAAGTTTGACGCATACATGAAAGAACCTGTGAACAAGAACCGTCCGTCTGTAGCCTATTTCTGTATGGAATATGGTTTGACCCATGTCTTGAAAATCTATTCAGGAGGTTTGGGTATTCTTGCCGGTGATTATTTGAAGGAGGCTTCAGACAGTAACGTTGATATGTGTGGTGTAGGTTTCTTGTATCGTTACGGATATTTCACCCAAAGTTTGTCCATGGACGGACAGCAGATTGCAAACTATGAACCTCAGACTTTCGGGAGCCTGCCGATTGAGCGTGTGACCAATCCGGATGGAAGTCAGATGGTTCTGGATGTTCCCTATCTGAATTACTATGTACATGCCTATGTATGGAGAGCAAATGTAGGGCGGGTTCCATTGTATCTGTTGGATACTGATAACGAAATGAACAGTGAATATGACCGTCCTATCACTCATCAGCTTTATGGTGGCGATTGGGAAAACCGTTTGAAACAGGAAATCCTGTTGGGTATCGGTGGTGTATTGTTGCTGAAGAAATTGGGTATAAAGAAAGATATTTATCATTGCAATGAAGGACATGCCGCATTATGTAATGTCCAGCGTTTGTGTGATTATGTAGAAAGCGGAATGACATTCGATGAGGCATTGGAAGTGGTCCGCACTTCTTCATTGTATACTGTACATACTCCGGTTCCTGCCGGTCATGACTATTTCGATGAAGGTCTGTTCGGCAAGTATATGGGTGGTTATCCTCAACGTATGGGTATTTCCTGGGATGACCTGATGGATCTGGGCCGTATTAACCCGGGTGACCATAATGAACGTTTCTGTATGTCTACCTTTGCATGTAATACTTGCCAGGAAGTCAATGGTGTAAGCTGGTTACATGGAAAAGTTTCCCAGCAGATGTTTTCCGGTATCTGGAAAGGTTATTTCCCGGAAGAGAATCATGTGGGATATGTTACAAACGGTGTACATTTCCCTACATGGTGTGCTTCTGAATGGAAAAAACTGTATAACAAGTATTTCGATAAGGACTTTATGAATGATGAGTCGAATCCGAAGATCTGGGAAGCTATTTACAATGTTCCTGATGAAGAGATCTGGAAGACTCGTCTGGCATTGAAGAACAAACTGATCAATTACATCCGTAATCAGTTCCGTGATACGTGGTTGAAGAACCAAGGCGATCCTTCACGTGTGGTTTCTTTGATGGATAAGATTAATCCTAATGCATTGCTTATCGGTTTTGCGCGTCGTTTTGCCACTTATAAGCGTGCCCATCTGCTGTTTACCGATTTGGACCGTTTGTCTAAGATAGTCAATAATCCTGATTATCCTGTCCAGTTCCTTTTTGCCGGTAAGGCTCATCCGCATGACGGTGCCGGTCAGGGACTGATCAAGAAAATTGTTGAAATTTCTAAGCGTCCTGAATTCTTGGGTAAGATTATTTTCCTGGAAAACTATGATATGAAGTTGGCACGTCGTCTGGTATCTGGAGTAGATATCTGGATGAATACACCGACACGTCCGTTGGAAGCATCTGGTACATCGGGTGAAAAGGCGTTGATGAACGGTGTAGTCAATTTCTCTGTACTTGACGGATGGTGGTTGGAAGGTTACCGTGAAGGTGCCGGATGGGCATTGACCGAAAAACGTACTTACCAGAACCAGGAACATCAGGATCAGCTGGATGCAGCTACCATCTATAGTATCCTTGAAACTGAGATCTTACCGTTGTATTATGCTCGTAACAAGAAGGGTTATTCTGAAGGATGGGTAAAGACAATCAAGAACTCCATAGCCCAGATTGCTCCTCATTATACAATGAAACGTCAGTTGGATGACTATTTCGACAAGTTCTACGGACGTGAAGCCGAAAGATTCCATGCATTGGAAGCTAATAATTTTGCTAAGGCAAAAGAAATTGCCAAATGGAAAGAAGAAGTTGCTGCCAAGTGGGACTCAATCAAAGTCGTTTCTCTCGAGAAATGCGAGGAACTTCTGCAGGGTAACGTTGAGAGCGGTAAGGAATATACCATTACCTGTGTAGTGGACGAACAGGGATTGGATGATGTCATTGGCATTGAAATGGTAGTAACATACACCAATGAGGAAGGTAAGGAATATGTTTATTCTGTAACTCCGATGGAAGTGGTGAAACATGAAGGTAATCTGTATACATTCCAGATGACTCATAGCTTGTCGAATGCTGGAAGCTTCAAGGTTTCATACCGTATGTTCCCGAAAAACGCTGATTTCGCTCATCGTCAGGATTTCTGTTATGTACGTTGGTTCAATGAGGGTAAATTGAATTGATTTCATTTACAATCTTGATATGTTAAAGCGAGGCGCAGTCTTCATGAAATCATGAAGGCTGCGTTTTTTTCTTTGAAAAATTAAACTTTTCGAAAAGTTTTTTTGTTTATTCCATGCAGTCTTTGGTATATTAGCTCATTTTATAGATGAAACTTTAAATATAGAAAGGACAATATTATGGGAAAACTAAAAAGATATTGGATATTAACGTTTGTTTTTCTGACCGTTTTCCTGCAATCCTGTAGTGATGATGACGGTTATTCAATCGGGGATATCGGGATTGACTGGGTTACGGTCCATGTGGAAAGTGACGGTCTGTATACTTTTACTGGTGATACATGGGGAACTATGTTTCCGGCTGCCAATGCCATTTGGGGATATTATCCGGTAGAAGGTCAGCGTGCTTTGCTTTATTTCAATCCGCTTTATGACAATTATGGAGGTTATGATGTAGGTATCAAGCCTGAAATGATATATCCTATTCTGACAAAGTCTGTTGAGAGTCTGACTGCAGAGAATGATAAAGAATTTGGGGATGATCCTGCTTATATTACCGATTTATGGATTTCGGGCGGTTATATGAATCTGATGTTCAAGCAGAAGGTTCCGGAAAAGTTGAAGCATCTGGTCAGTCTGGTCAAAAGAGCATCGGAACCGGACATTGCAGACGATGGATATATCCATCTCGAATATCGGTATAATACATATGGAGATACGTTGGACTATGTAGTGCCGGGAGTGGTTTCCTATAATTTGGACAGTTTGCCGTTAAATGAGGCAAAAGGTATCAAATTACGTGTCAACGATGCTATTTACGGTGAACGCTTCATAACCTTCACTCAGAAGGAAGAACCTCTTCCGGAATCGGCAAAACAGGTGATTGAATCGGATGTGATAAGGATCCAATAAGTTTTAAGTAAGATAGAATGAAAGGAAGTATCACTGTTCCTCTAGGGGAAGGTGATACTTTTTTCTTTATAGGCTTTGCCATGTATCTGATTTTTTTATTTTTGCAGATAAATTACATGGATTATGAAAATTCTGATTGTTGAAGATGATAAGGATTTGAGGGAAATCACTACTACTTCCCTGGAAAAGGAACGTTATGTGGTTTCTCAGGCTCCCGATTACCGGACTGCCTTGCAGAAGATTGAAGATTATGATTATGACTGTATTTTGCTTGATATCATGTTACCGGATGGAAACGGGCTGGATCTGTTGCAAGAGCTGCATGATTTAGGCAAGAAGACGAGTGTCATTATTCTTTCCGCACGCGATTCATTGGAGGATAAGGTTCAGGGGCTGGATTTGGGAGCCGACGATTATCTGCCTAAGCCCTTTCATTTGGCTGAGCTTCATGCCCGTATAAAAAGCCTGCTCCGTCGTAACCAGCGGGAAGGCGACCGGAAGGTTCAGTTCGGCAATATTGAACTTTTCCCGGATTCATTTAAGGTACAGGTGGGTGGAAAGGATGTAGAATTGAACAGGAAAGAATACGATATCTTATATTATTTCATGTCCCGTCCGGGGAGGTTGGTCAATAAGAATATATTGGCTGAATCGGTTTGGGGAGATCATATAGATCAGGTCGATAACTTTGATTTTATCTATGCTCAGATAAAGAATTTGCGTAAGCGGTTGAAGGAGGCGGGTGCGACACCCGAACTGAAGTCGGTTTATGGTTTCGGATATAAATTTGTGGTTGAATGAAACTTTTTCATCTTGTATTATGGCGTATGTCTCTTGCTCTTATGGTAATTCTTACCGTATGGGCGGGATTGTTCTATATGGCCGTAATGGAGGAGGTGAATGATGAGGTGGATGACTCACTTGAGGATTATGCCGAGGCTTTGATAATACGTTCTCTGTCGGGAGAAACATTACCTGCGTCTAGTAACGGTTCCAACAATCAGTATTATCTGTATGAAGTGAGTAAGGCTTATGCTGAGGCTTATCCACATATAACCTACAGGGATGAAGATGTCTATATCACGGAGAAAGGGGAGAAGGAACCGGCGCGTGTCTTGATGATCATTTTCCAGACAGATGACGGTTCCTACAGAGAACTGGTTGTATATACGCCTACGATAGAGAAGTTGGATCTGCAACGCGCTATTTTAGGATGGATCATTTTTCTATATGTATTTTTGCTGTTGGTTATTATAGTTATCAATGCATGGGTATATAAATGGAATATGCGTCCGCTATATGTTTTGCTTGAGTGGCTGGACAATTACAGGTTGGGGCATAAGAATGATCCTTTGGAGAATACTACAAAGATTACGGAGTTCAGCCGTTTGAATGAGGCGGCAATTGAAGCTGCACGCCGTAACGAGTATTTATATGAGCAGCAGAAAATATTCATAGGAAATGCGTCCCATGAAATGCAGACGCCATTGGCTATTTGCCGCAATCGTCTGGAGTTGCTGATGGAAGAGGAGAATCTGACGGAACATCAATTGGAAGAACTGATGAAGACACATCAGACACTGGAAAACTTGTCTCGGATGAACCGTTCTCTATTGCTGTTGTGTAAGATTGAGAACGGACAGTTTGCCAATGTTCACCGCATCGCATTGAATGATTTGCTCGAGCGGTATATTTCGGATTATAGGGAGGTATATGCATATCGGAATATTGGACTGGATATGGAGGTGAAGGGTGTCTTTTATGTGGACATGGATGATTCGCTGGCTTCTGTTCTGGTGACAAATCTGTTGAAAAATGCGTTTGTCCATAATATAGATAGTGGAAAAATTCTGATTACTGTTACAGCCGACAGCTTTTGTATATCTAATACCGGTGGACATGAACTGGACGGTCAACGTATTTTTGAGCGTTTCTATCAGTCCCATAAAAAGGAAGGTTCTACAGGATTGGGTCTGGCCTTGGTTGATACGATTTGTAAGTCCAACCGGTTACGTGTAGTCTATCGGTATTCCGATGGCATGCATCAGTTTGAGATTAATCATCAAAACGATTGATTTTTTTCTCTGTTTTCAAAATCTTTTCAGATTTGTCTCTCATATTTGCAATACAATAATAATTAATAGAGTATTAATCCTAAAAAATGATTGCGATATGAAAAAGCTGATTTTCTTGTTAGTATGTCTTTTTTCAATTCAGACAGTGGCTTTTGCCGATAGTGACAAACCTATCCAGATCGGTCAGTTGCCGACTAAAGCCCAGCAGTTTATAACTACTTATTTCAAGAGCCATAAGGTTGCACTTGCCAAAGTAGAATCGGGTGTGTTCAGCAAAAGCTATGATGTTATTTTTACCAATGGCGAGAAACTTGAATTTGACAAGTCGGGTGATTGGACAGAAGTAAGCTGTGAGAAGACAAAGGTTCCGGCTGCCGTCATTCCGTCGGCCATTGCTTCTTATGTGAAAAGTACTTATCCGGATGCTTTCATCACTAAAATTGAACGGAACTCCAAAGAATATGATGTTGAGTTGTCTAATCATTTGGAAATAACTTTCGATACACAGTTCCGTGTGATAGACATTGACGATTGATTTGCTTTCGGATATAATGAATGGATAAGAGTGGATGCTCCTGGGCCGGGTACAGGTCCAGGAGCGTTTTTTATTTGAAGTCGGCCGGATAGGCAAGCAACTGGTACATGATGGCTTTTGCCATTCTGTAATGTCCATTTGCATTCGGATGTAAACGGTCGGTAGTTGCGTCATGAAAGTATTGTGCATGCTCATCAAACATCGGGTAGAGTCCGCAAATGCTGTTCAAGTCAATGACAGGGACAGCCCATACATTGGCTGCTTCTTTAATGACATTTACATATTCGTCGATATACAGTCCTAGTTTATTAGGAAAAGCCTCTTCAGGCTGGATATTTTCATTGCTGAACCGGGCCTGTGCGCGGTGGATAGGTGTCATCAGGATTATCTGTTTTTCAGGGAAGTTGTGTTTCAGGTAACTCATCGCTTCGTTGATACGCCCGCGGAAAGTATTCTGGTTCATGTCGGCAATCCGTTTTCTGCGTATTTCCTTTCCTCCTCCTTTTACTGTTGTTTCTTCATAACTGTAGGTATACCATTCACCCAAAGGAATACCGGCATTATAGTCGTTTGTGCCGGCAAAGATAATGATTGCGTCAGGGTCGGTACCGGTTTCACTGTGGAGTGTCTGGGCCTGCTTCAGGATTCCGTTCCATTGATTGCCGTTGATCCCGTAGACCAAAGGTGTGATACCGAGCATTTCGGCCAGGTATTGCCAGTAGTTTTTGGTTGTTCCTACGTGTTTCTTATCGGTAATGGAATCTCCTAGAAAGGCTACTTTTTTCCCTTTCCATTGGTTGCCAATAACAGCAGTAGTATCCGGTTCAGAAGGTTGGGATGATGCGGATACCGGAAAAACCGGTGTCATGGCAAATAATCCGGAAAGTAAGTAAGTTACGCATTTCATGTACATGTTCTTGAATGGTTTAGGGTTAGAAATATAAGTATGAATAAAGCGAAGTTCCTCTGTTACGAGGCGCTTCGCTTTATAGTTATGAAAAAAGTCCGTAATCTATTATAGCAGGAGTTCTTTATTCCCACTCGATTGTGGCAGGTGGTTTTGAAGATATATCATAACATACGCGGTTTACACCTTTAACCTTGTTTATGATATCGTTTGAAACCTTTGCCATGAATTCATATGGCAGATGAGCCCAGTCGGCCGTCATGGCGTCGGTACTTGTTACGGCACGTAAGGCAACGGCACGTTCATAAGTGCGTTCGTCCCCCATCACTCCTACACTCTGTACAGGCAGCAAGATGACTCCGGCTTGCCATACCTGATCATATAGCGCTGTTTCTTTTCCGGTGCTGTCTGTTGTTTTCCAGTCACGCAGACCTTGGATGAAAATATCGTCCGCATCCTGCAGGATACGTACTTTTTCGCGCGTAATGTCACCGAGAATACGTACTGCAAGTCCTGGTCCCGGGAAGGGATGGCGGGTAATAAGATGTTCGGGCATGCCGAGCTCACGTCCTACACGCCGTACTTCATCCTTGAACAGAAGGCGGAGAGGTTCACAAAGTTTCAGGTCCATCTTTTCAGGAAGACCTCCTACATTATGATGGCTTTTGATTACAGTACCGGTAATTGATAATGATTCAATGCAGTCGGGATAGATTGTTCCTTGAGCCAGCCATTTGACATCCTTGATTTTGTGGGCTTCTTCATCGAATACATCGATGAATCCTTTACCGATAATCTTACGTTTGCGTTCCGGTTCGGTTACACCGGCCAGTTCCGAGAAGAATTTTTCACTGGCATCAACGCCGATAACATTCAGTCCCAGGCATTCATAATCATGGAGGACATTCTTGAATTCATTTTTGCGGAGCATACCGTGGTCGACAAAGATACATGTCAGGTTCTTGCCGATAGCTTTATTGAGCAATACGGCAGCTACGGATGAGTCTACGCCGCCGCTCAAGCCTAGCACAACTTTGTCATCGCCGAGCTGTTGTTTCAACTGTGCTACTGTTGTCTCGATGAATGAAGCTGCACTCCAGTCCTGTTTCCCTCCACAGATTCCAACAACGAAGTTTTTCAGCAGTTGGGTACCGTCTTCGGTATGGAATACTTCCGGATGGAATTGTACACCCCATAATTTTTCTCCTTTGGCCTGATAGGCTGCAACGGCAACTTTATCCGTTGAGGCGATGATTTCGAAATTCTCAGGGATGGTAGTGATGGTATCTCCATGGCTCATCCACACTTGGGAATTGTCGCGTATATCCTTGAGCAGAGGATTGTTATGATCGAATTTGGTCAAGTGCGCGCGTCCATATTCACGGGTATTGGCCGGTTCCACTTTTCCTCCGTTGACGTATGCCATGAACTGTGCACCGTAACAGATACCTAAGATAGGATATTTGCCGCGGATATCACTTAAGTCAACCTTGAAAGCTTTTTCGTCATAAACTGAAAAAGGACTACCTGAAAGTATGACACCGATAACAGACGGATCATTGTGTGGAAACTTGTTGTAGGGGACAATCTCGCAATACATGTTCAGTTCACGGATACGGCGGCCGATAAGCTGGGTAGTTTGTGAACCGAAATCAAGAATAATAATCTTTTCCTGCATATTGTGTTCTGTAAATGATATGTTCAATACTGCAAAGGTACTGATTATTTTTTATATATGCTAGAAGTGGAAGTAAAAACATGACACGCCTTATGTCTTGCCGGAGGATGCCTAAGGAGCATATGCTATACCTATTTTATTATTAAAGGAAGAAGGGGAGAAGACGTTCAGGAATCAGCTTGAAATCCTGAAGAGCATGATAAACGCCTCGATGTAATGTATAGATAGCAAAAAGGTAGGGTGTTCTTTTGATAAATTGTTTTTATTGGAAAAATAAGTGAAAAACGGGGCTTTTTTTACTTAAATTTAATGCTTGACGTGTTTTTTCTTTAGAAAGAAATAGTTATTTTTGCATCGCAATTGAGAGAGGAAGGAAAGCAAAAGACCTCTTTCGGTGCAGCGTTTTTTAAACGAGTGTTTATAAATTTATTATAAAACCTTAAAAATTAAACAAAATGATTAAAGTAGGTATTAACGGTTTCGGTCGTATCGGCCGTTTTGTATTCCGCGCAGCTCAAAACAGAAACGATATCCAGATCGTAGGTATTAACGACTTGTGCCCAGTAGATTACTTGGCTTACATGTTGAAATATGATACTATGCACGGTAAATTTAATGGTACAATCGAAGCTGATGTTGAAAACAGCAAATTGATCGTTAATGGTAAAGAGATCCGTGTAACTGCTGAAAAGAATCCTGCTGACTTGAAATGGGATGCAGTTGGTGCTGAATATGTAGTTGAATCAACTGGTCTGTTCCTGACTAAAGAAAAAGCTCAGGCTCACATTCAGGCAGGTGCTAAATATGTTGTAATGTCTGCTCCTTCTAAGGATGACACTCCGATGTTTGTTTGCGGTGTTAACGAAAAGACATATGTTAAAGGTACTCAGTTCGTTTCTAACGCTTCTTGTACTACTAACTGCTTGGCTCCTATCGCTAAGGTTTTGAACGACAAAT
>ULQU01018266.1_pt1 | contig 19232 bp, 12 predicted proteins | sample 1954841 | NCBI WGS metagenome assembly ULQU01 (sample SAMEA4835664, study PRJEB28245) | human gut metagenome | biome: gut microbiome; material: fecal sample | place: Denmark | collected 2008
ATTTCTCCAGCTTTGGCAGCCATTAAGGAGGCCTTTCCGGACATATCGGATACTCAAGCTAAATTGGTGCTGACTTTACCTACGCTTGTTATGATGCCTATAGGATTATTTTCGGCCAAGTTGACAGCCAGAATCGATAAGAAGAAATTATTGCTTACCGGTATGGTATTGTTTCTGGTATTTGGAGTCGCAGGAGGTCTTGTCAGTAATTTTAGGTTACTGTTGCTTATGCGTGTTTTCTTTGGCTTGGGACTTGGTATCATGACACCATTGTCTACTTCTCTTATTTTTGATTTTGCACCTGATACGGGTAAACGTAGCAAACTTTTGGGGATACAGGGAGCTTCCAATCAGTTGGGTGGACTTATATTCATGAGCTTGTCGGGAATTCTGGCAAGTATTTCTTGGCGGTATTCGTTTCTTACATACGCCTTTGTCATTGTTTCTATAGTGTTGACCTCGTTGTTTATGCCTTCTATTCCACCATATAAGACAGGAGCGGCAAGCAATGCGGTAGAAAGGAAAATGAGTAAGAAAATTTTTATACTGGCTTTTTTTGCATTAATGATTTTTTCTTGTTACTTTGTTATCAATACTGATTTGGCATTGTTTATGGATGTGGAACATATCGGAAACGCCAGAGAATGTGGTTATGCTCTTTCATTAATGCGTATTCCTGCCATTGTAGCCGGTATATTGTTGGCATGGATTATGCGGAATTTAAAAGATTGGACCATGCCTTTTGCTACCGTAATTATGGCTGCAGGATATTTGGTTATAGCGTATGCTGATTCATATGGAATACTTATGTTGGGATGTTTGATTGTTGGTTTGGGAGGTGGATTTGCCTTACCGCCCATTTCACTGTATTTACCTCGTATTGTAACTCCACGTCAGCGTACATTGGGTGTAGCTATTATTATGTCTGTAGCCCAGCTTGGACAGTTTATATCTCCTTATTATATCAATATTTTTGTTAGTGGAGGTACAGGAGAGGCACTTCGTATGCGATTCGTTGTTTCGGCTATAACAACTATTGTGATTGGTTTCTTGGTATTGGCTTTTACTTATACGTTGCCTAAAAAACCATTGGATGATTGAAAAATAACAATTATAATTGATCTGAGGGATAAAAGTAGAATGAAAAAGTTAGCGGAAATATTGTTTGTTTTAAGTATATTCTTGTGTGTATCATGTAAGGAAGATGAATCTGGAATTCCAGTTGAGGAGACGAATATTCATGAAGGTCATGAGTATGTTGACCTAGGTCTTCCATCGGGTGCTTTGTGGGCTACGACAGATGTGGAGGTTGATGGATCTGTCTTTTTTTCATGGGGAGAGACTACACCGAAATCATCTTATATGTCTGGAACTTATCGTTACCTGGCTGGAGCCGACAGTACACTGACAAAATATTGTACGGACGCTTTGTGTGGGAATGAAGGATTTATTGACGGACTGTTTGAATTGAAACTGGAAGATGATGCTGCTTATGTAAATTGGGGTGGCGATTGGTGCATGCCGGTTTGGGATGAGTGGAAAGAATTATATGACAATTGTACTTGGAAAACAGAGACCGGTGAAGATGATATATTGGTTTTTGTCGGGACAAGTAAGATAAATGGTAAACAGATTTCTTTTAAAGGAACTGGGGCTATGCAGGGTACAAAGTTGCTGTATGGTGGAAAAGGAGCATATTATTGGTCTTCAACATTGATTGCTGATACATGTATGTATGCAAATGGCATTTCTTTTTCTCCTTCGTCGATAAATATGAAAGAAGGGAAACGTCCGATGGGGCATTGTGTAAGAGCAGTGATACCAGGAGACCGTACGGCATTGAGGCTGGTAGACCTGGGACTTCCTTCAGGAGTTAAATGGGCATCTACGAATTTGGGAGCCACATCGCCGGAAAAAGCTGGATTGTTGTATGCATGGGGGGAGTGTGTGCCTAAATCATTCTATGATTTTACCAATTATAAATATTGTAAAGGTACTCCTATGACCTTAACAAAATATTGTACTGATAGTGAGTATGGAGTTATTGATGGGAAAACTTCTCTCGATGCGGAAGATGACGCAGCCTTGCAATTGTTGGGAGAAGGGTGGAGAATGCCTACTTTGGATGAATTGAATGAACTTATGGAAAAATGTACCTGGACGTTTGAAACCATTGGTGAACAAAAAGGATATACGGTAACCGGACCTAATGGAAACAGTATTTTTCTCCCTATGTCTGGAACCATGTGGCAGTCTGAAATGGAATATCAGAATATGCGTGGTTTTTATTGGACTTCAACGCTTGATGATGCCGGCGACATGTGGGCCGAAGGATTGTTTATCAATCCGCAGTCTTTTTCTTTAGGTACAGGTTTTACACGGGCAAGTGGACGTACTATACGTGCGGTACATGACTGATGGATTTTCAAGAATAAGTCTCAATTTGTAAATAATATATAAAGATAAAATGGCTGTTAAGATTTTAAGTGTAGACGATGAACTTGATCTGGAAGTATTGCTGACACAGTATTTCCGGCGGAAGATCCGTAAAGGAGAATATGAATTTCATTTCGCTCATAACGGATTAGAGGCATTACAGATGGTTCTGCAACAGAAAGACTTCGATATAATCTTGAGTGATATCAATATGCCTGAAATGGACGGATTGACATTATTGACTCGTATCAATGAATTGCGTAATCCTGCTTTGAAATGCATTATGGTGTCTGCTTACGGTGATATGGGTAATATCCGTTCGGCAATGAATAACGGTGCTTTTGATTTTGCTACTAAACCCATTGATCTTGAGGATTTGTCACGGACCATAGAAAAGGCCATCGAGCAGATTGATTTTGTGAGGACTTCGCAATGCGAACATAATCAGTTGGAATCTATTAAAGGAGATTTGGCTGTGGCCGGGGAAATACAGCAGGCTATTCTTCCTTCGAAGTTTCCGCCCTTCCCGGATTTGGTAGATAAAGTGGATATCTTTGCTTCCATGACACCGGCAAAGGATGTTGGGGGAGATTTTTATGATTTCTTTCAGATAGATGCAGACCGGATAGGATTTGTAATAGCTGATGTTTCGGGAAAAGGAATACCTGCAGCTCTATTTATGGCTGTAAGTCGTACATTGATCCGTTCAACGGGATTAAGGGGGATACCCTCCAATGAATGCATTTCTTATGCAAACCGGTTATTGTGCAATGAGAGTTTGGATGCTATGTTTGTGACTGTTTTTTATGGTATATATACAATCAGTACAGGAGTCATTGATTATACAAATGCGGGACATAATCCTCCCTATTTGTTGCGTAGAAATAATGTGGTTGAAGCACTACCTCTTTCTCAGAATTTCATTGTGGGGGTTTTTGATGACTTTGTATATACTAATTCTACGTTGACGCTTGAGCCTGGAGATGCTCTTATACTTTATACAGATGGAGTTACCGAAGCTTTTAATGAGGAAAAACAGCAATTTGGAGAAAAAGGATTGGAAAAGACGTTGAAAAGTGTACCTGGTGCTGATAGTAAAGAGATCATAGAAGCCATTAAAGAAGATGTTACGGACTTTTCAGGTAATGAACCACAGAGTGATGATATCACAATCCTGTCATTGAAGAGATTAAAATAATATAAATTGTAAAAGTTATTATTATGGAAGATAAATTTAAAGTTTTTAAGCCTACTGGCATTATGCAGTTCGAGTTTACAGATTTGATAGCAGGTTATGTCAGTGACTTTAATGAATCCGAACGTTCTTTTGTCCTGACTACTACTGATGGTCGTGCTTTCCCTGTTTTGTTGACTGATACGACTTTTGCGCGTTTGATGCGGAATCTGGATGAGCCTTATCAAGATGCAACCGGTATGATGTATACATTACTGGCTCAGGAGGGACGTATGGTGTTTGCTTTTGGAATCTTTTATCCTCAGCATGACGGCAAGTATTGTTTTGAAGCCAAGCAGATTGATTTTCCAGAAAAGGAATTAGGTAAATATCGTTTTGAGGAATCAAATTGGTGGGCAAATCAGGCTAAAAGTATCTGTAATTTTTTTGTGCACGCTCAGTTTGGAGATGGTCCTATAGATTACGAAAAATATCGTACTGCAGTAAGTTTGTCGGGTAACCGTGAAGTGAATTCTTTCCGTCAGGAGACTGATACCATTTCACGTATGATTTATGGTATGGCTTCTGCCTTCATGATGACCGGCGAGGATATATTCCTGGAAACGGCAGAAAAAGGTGTGGAATACCTGAAGAAACATATGCGTTTTTACGATGTGGACGAGAATATTGTTTATTGGTATCACGGTATAGATATTGATGGAGATAAAGAAAAGAAAATATTTACTTCCGAATTTGGCGATGATTATGATGCCATTCCGATGTATGAGCAGATTTATGCATTGGCAGGTCCGATACAGACTTATCGTGTGAACGGTGATCCTTCTATTTTGAAAGATGCGGAATTGACAATTGATTTGTTTGAACGTTTCTTCAAGGATAAAAACGGAGAAGGTTATTATTCACATATCGATCCGGTATTGTTGAGCCCTGATAGTCCTACTTTAGGACCAAACCGGATGAGAAAGAATTGGAATTCTGTGGGTGATCATGCACCTGCCTATTTGATAAACCTGTATCTGGCTACTGAAGAAAAGAAGTATAAGGATTTTCTGGAGTATACAGCAGATACCATTACGGTTCATTTCCCCGACTATGCAAACAGTCCTTTTGTTAACGAACGGTTCCATGATGACTGGAGCCATGATTTGCAATGGGGATGGCAGCAGGACCGTGCTGTTGTGGGACATAACTTGAAGATAGCCTGGAATTTGATGCGTATTAACAGTATCTGTCCTAAGAAGTCGTATGAAGAATTTGCGGAACACATAGCTGAGGTAATGCCTAAAGTTGGTTTGGATGTGCAGCGCGGCGGTTGGTATGATGTGATGGAACGTCGTTTGCATGGTAATGAGGAATATTATCGTTTTGCATGGCATGACCGTAAGGCTTGGTGGCAGCAGGAGCAGGCTATTCTGGCATACGAAATTTTATATGGTATTTATGGGAAGGAAGAATATCTGAAGTATGCGCGTGAATCGGCTGCGTTTTATAATACATATTTTCTTGACCATGAAGATGGAGCTGTATACTTCAATGTATTGGCTAACGGTTTGCCTTATCTGTTGGGTACAGAGCGTAAGAAAGGAAGTCACTCTATGAGTGCTTATCATTCTGTAGAGCTGGCATACTTGGCTGCTACTTATACAAATCTGTTGAATACGAAGAAGCCGCTGACTCTCTATTTCAAGCCGAAAGTGAATGGATTTAAAGATAGTACTTTGCGTGTACAGCCTGATATTTTACCGGCAGGAAGTGTAAAGATTGCTAAAGTATGGATTGATGAAAAAGAATGGAACCGTTTTGATTCAGAAAAAATGACTGTAGAACTTCCTGCATTGGATTATCGTCCGAAAATAAAAGTCATTATTGAACCTAAATAATGCAATTATGGAAAATATAGAAGTGCATAAAGTTGGTGAAGTGCTTGATGCTTCGACCAGTAAAATGGAACAGGAAGCTATCACACAGATATTGGGCCAGGGGAAGAATGTTGCTTTGGATCTGTCAGGGTGTAAATATGTGTCTAGTGCGGGTTTGCGTGTTATGCTTTATTCTTATAAGGTAGCGGCAATGGACGGTTTGAAGCTTTTTTTGATTGGCGTTTCTGAGGAAGTTAGAGAAGTAATGGCTATTACTGGATTTGAACGGTTCTTCAGTTTTTATCAGACTATAGACGAGTGTATTAACCAACCAGGGTAAATCTATGCAACGAATTGATTTATTTCCGACACATGAATATAAAGGGTTGAAATTACGGGCCGGGCGCCCGTACCCTTTTGGCGCAACTGTAATAGGTAATGCGGTGAATTTCTCTATTTATTCACGGTATGCTACGGCGTGTACTTTGGTCTTGTTTCGGAATCATGAGAGCGAACCGTTTGTTGAAATACCTTTCAATAAGGCTTTCCGTATGGGAAATGTTTTCTCCATGATGGTTTTTGACCTGGATTTCGAAAATATAGAATATGGTTATCGGATGGATGGTCCTTATAATCCGCAGGAAGGTCATCGCTTCAATAAGGAAAAGATCTTGATGGATCCGTATGCCAAACTGATTGCGGGGCGTGATATTTGGGGGGTACAGCCGGATTGGAACAGTAAATATCAGTATCGTGCCCGGATTGTGTATGATGATTTCGATTGGGAAGACGATCTACCTTTGGAAACACCTGTGGGTGATCTGGTGATATATGAGATGCATGTCCGCAATTTTACTTGTGATCCTTCATCTAAAGTAAAATACCCGGGAACCTTTGCCGGTATCATGGAAAAGATTCCTTACTTGAAAGGTTTGGGAGTGAATTGCATTGAATTGATGCCGATTCATGAATTCGATGAATTCGAAAACAGCAAGCCTTCTCCTGTAGATGGACATATGCTTTATAATGTTTGGGGATATAGTAATGTTGGCTTTTTTGCGCCTAAAGCAGCGTATGCATCCACCGGAAGGTTTGGTATGCAGGTGGATGAATTGAAAAATCTTATCAAGCAGCTTCATGCCAATGGTATTGAGGTTATTTTGGATGTCGTATTCAATCATACTGCTGAAGGGAACGAGAACGGACCTTATATTTCATATAGAGGCATTGATAATAAGACCTATTACATGTTGACGCCTGATGGTTATTATTTCAATTTTAGCGGTTGTGGAAATACCCTGAATTGTAATAATCCGAATGTACGTGATATGATTGTGGAAAGTTTGCGCTACTGGGTGACTGATTATCACGTAGATGGTTTCCGTTTCGATTTGGCGGCTATTCTTGGACGTGATCAGAACGGTTGCCCGATGTCAAATCCCCCTTTGTTGGAATCACTGGCTCATGATCCGATTTTGGGTAAAACAAAATTGATAGCCGAAGCATGGGATGCAGGTGGGTTATATCAGGTTGGGTCATTCCCTTCATGGGGGCGTTGGGCTGAATGGAACGGAAAGTACCGTGACAGTATACGGCGTTTCCTGAAAGGTGATGAACATGTGCTTGCTGATGTAAAAGAACGTATTGCCGGTTCGCCGGATTTGTATGCTTCACAAAACAGAGGGGTAAAGGCCAGTGTAAATTTTATTACGGCACATGATGGGTTCACATTGATGGATTTGGTTTCCTATAATAATAAGCATAATGAAGCAAACGGTGAAAATAACCGTGATGGAGAGGAGCATAACAACAGTTGGAATTGCGGATGGGAAGGAGAATGTAATGATGAAGGCGTTAATACTTTGCGTCATAAACAGATTAAGAATGCGATTTCCATGCTGATGGTGAGTCAGGGTATTCCGATGATTTTGTCAGGTGATGAAATGGGAAATACCCAATTTGGAAATAATAATGCTTATTGCCAGGATAATGAAATTGGTTGGTTAAACTGGGATAATTTGGAGAAAAATGTTGATTTATATAATTATTTTCAAAAAATTATCGCTTTTCGTAAACAACATAAGGTTTTGCGTCATGAGTATCATTTAGGCTATTGTGATTATAAGAATACAGGTTATCCGGATATATCCTGGCATGGTGTGAAGGCCTGGATTCCTGATGCAACGTATAATAATCTGACTATTGCTTTTATGTTGAACGGATGTTATGCAGAAACAGATGGAGTTCCTGATGATTTTGTTTACGTAGCAATGAATATGCATTGGGAAATGCATGGTTTTGAATTACCTCAATTGCCCGAAGGCAAATTTTGGCATATTTTTGCCAATACAGATGTAGCAGCTCCATTCGATATAGTAGAGCCAGGTGCAGAAATCTTGATGGATAATCAGCATGAAGTTTTGGTTGGGGCTCGTTCTGTTGTGATTCTGGTAGGAAAAGCTATAAAATGAACATAAATGATAACAATAAAAAAATGAATTATGGAAAAAGACTTTACATTGAATTTAGATAATAATATTTTGACCGTCGTCTTAGGCGAACAGTTGACAACTTCCAATGCTCCGGCTTTGATGGAAGAATTGAATGCATATAAGGGTCAGACTATAGAGAAAGTTATTTTTGATGCATCTAAGATGACTTATATAGCCAGTAGCGGTATCCGTACTATTATTTTTGCTAAGCAGAAGTTGGGCGGTAATCCTGTTATTGAATTTAAAAATTGTGCTCCGGAAATTCGAAGTGTCTTTGAAATGACCGGTTTGCAGAATTATATAACATTTGTTTCAGAATAAGATTCATGTCATGACTTCACTTCGATTTCAACCGATCACCGGTAAGGCTGAAGAAATAGTCTCGGCTATTCTTCAGACAGAAGAGGTGGCTTCATGTCGTGATATTCAATATCCTGTTCATCTGGTTTGTGAGGAAATTGTTATCAATGTCGTGGATTATGCATATCCGGATAATGATAATGGTTATCTGAATATAGAAGTTACTAAGAATGAGACTGAACTGGTTATTCAGTTTCGGGATGGTGGAATTCCTTTTAATCCACTTCAGCGTGAACAACCTGATATCAGTCTTCCTTTGGAAGAACGTCAAATAGGTGGACTGGGAATTTTTTTGGTTCAACAGATGATGGATATGGTTTCTTATGAGTACAGTAACAATGAGAATGTATTAACTATCAAAAAAAATATCAATCATGAAAAATAAGATAGGAATCCTGATAGAAAGCGATTACTACGAAAATGAAATTTTTTATTATCAGTTTCGTTTTAAAGAAGCAGGATATGAAGTACACCTGTTGTCACGGCTGTGGGGAAATCCTGGAATCACGTTTACAGGGCATGAGTTCAGAGCACCTTTATATTGCAACGAAAGTTTTGAGATGCTTTCAGATACAGATTTAGATAGCTATGCTGCTATCATTGTTCCTGCCGGTATGGTGGCCGATCGTCTTCGTTATACAGAAGATATTCATCAGCTTCCACCTGCTTGTAACTTCTTACGACGCGTTTTTGCCCGTGAGGATATTTTGAAAGGGGTTATCTGTCATGGTTTATGGCTACTTTCCCCCATTGCTGAAATTGTAAAAGGACGTAAGATGACAGTCCATAATAATTTGTTAGGTGATGCTAAGAATTATGGAGTGGACTATGTAGATGCAGATGTAGTTGTAGATCATGATTTGATTTCTGCCCGTACTGGAGGACATTGTTATTTGTTGGCTTCAGAAATTCTGAAGGCTTTGAATGGGACTAAAGCATAAATCATTTGTCATCTTCATCGTATGGATGCTTTTTATTATCGGATTCATTTTACAGGATGACTGTAGAGTGAATCCGCTTTAACTATGCAAGAGTAAAAATAGAGAAATAAGTCCTTAACTCATATTCGATGAAATCTATAGTTTCAATTATTTTAGGCATAGTATGTGTCTTGTTGGCCGTGTCGTGTGTTTGGTTGTATCATGCATCAGTTGAACAGTCTCATATGTCGGAGGAACTCAAGTCTAAGCTTACTGAAATGCAGGAAAAGGAACGGAATGCTTTGGTGGTCCGGCGTATCAGTAAGCAGATGGAAGATATTGCTTATCAGCAGAAAGAAATATCTGACAGACAGCGTGAAGAAGCGATGATGCAGTCCCATATTGCAAATGAGATGCGTATTCAGGCTGAGAAGCAACGTCAAAATGCCGAAAATGCCGAAAAGCATGCTGTAGAGGCTTTTGAAGTTGCAGAAGAGCAACGTGCCATAGCTCAGGAAAGACAGCTTCAGGCTGAATATGCGAAGAGTGTGGCAGACACGTTGGGGTATGTTGCATTGGCACGTTCCTTGAGTTCTCTGTCTCAGACACAGTATCAAGCTAAAAATTTTGATTTGGCGGCATTGATGGCATATGCTGCTTATACTTTTACAACACGTTACAAGGGAAATTTGTATTTGCCGGAGGTTTATAATGCTTTGGCGATGAATAGTCATGCTGTATCTGTATGGAATGAACATAAGGGGGGAATCAGTCGTGTTGTTGCTTCCTCCTCTGAAAAAAATATTTTTTATACAGTCAGTAAATACGGAGAGGTTATTCGTTGGCATATGGATGATCAGAAGTTAATAAGTAGTAACCTCCTTTTTAGAGATTCGTCTTTTGACTTTAGGGATATATTCATTGATTCGGACCAGACTGTGTATGCTTTGTCATTTGACGGCAGATTAGTAATCATTTCCCCTAATGATAATTATTCTGTTATGACATTTCCTGGAACTGGAAAAGGTTTCCAATATCTGCTTTCTTTCCCAGGGAATATGTTAGTAGGAGTATCTGACACTGGTCTGTCTTTTTTTTCTCGAATAGAACAAGTGATGGGAAGGAGCGTTGCATTCTTGCATTCTGTATCGGCAGTGGGTAAAAAACAAAAGGATTATCTTTTGTTTTGTCACGATGGTTATTTAGTGAGAATGAAAGAAAATGGTAGTTTGACTGAAGAACGATTGCCGATAAATATTCATGTAACAGCATGTTCTTGGTCTGATTCTTTAGGGATGATGGCATTGGGAACTTCTAACGGCACTATTCTTTTGATGGATAATCAATATAGAGTTGTCAAGAGTCTGATAGGGCACCGTTCAGCTATTACTCAATTGGCTTTTGAAGGAAATCATCTCTTTTCATCCAGTTATGATTTACATTTAAAGATGTGGGATGAAAAACAGAATCCGATAGACTTGATTACAGCCTCTGATTGGATTTATTGTTTTTGTATGAAAGATGCGAATTCTATCTTAATGGGAGATGAAAGTGGGGCTTTATCGCAGGTTGTAATTTCTCCTTTTCAGATGGCAAATCGAATTAAACAGAGTTTGTCACGTGACTTTACGCAAAAGGAGTGGAACACATATATGGGAGTAAATGTTCCTTTTGAATCTTTTAAACCTTAATATGCAAAGAAAATGAAACGGATAATATTTCTTTGGATTGTACTTTGTCAAGTGGTAGTTGGCTTTGCACAACAAGGTATTCCTTTTTTTGTAAATTTTGGTACGGAGGAGTATGGTGCACATAATCGGAACTTCAGTGTCTTGTGTGATGATTATGGCCGGGTTTATGTGGCTAATTTTGAGGGATTGTTATATTACGATCAGGCGACATGGCATATTATACATACTCCCGGGATTTCACGTATAACTGTTTTATTTCAAGATAAGCAACAACGTATTTGGGTGGGTGGATATAATGTCTTCGGCTATTTGGACGCAGATTCTGTAGGAAAATTGTCATTACATCTTTTATCTGTTGATACAGATGATTCTCAAGTTGGAGAGATTATAGATGTTGAGGAGAAAAATGGGACTGTTTATATTTATAGTTCTTCCGGAAATGTCTTTACGGTTGCAGGACAATCATTGAAAAAAGAAAAGATAGAAACAGGTTCTGAAATCTTATCAGATCACTTGAAAAACGATTATTATCAGGATTATAAAGTGAATCAAAGATTAGACCTGGAGACAGGAATTACTTTACTTGCCACTTCTGGAAAAGGAGTTGTTGCTATGAATCAGGATGGGCAAGAAATTTATGCGTTGTCAGAAGAAAACGGATTGTGTAACAATAACGTAAATCATTTGGATACTGATGCATACGGAAATGTATGGGGAGCTACTGATAATGGAATCTTTTGCATGAATGCGTCCTCTGTATATGGCCGTTTTACAGCGGCAGAAGGGTTGAAAGGAGAAGTACTGGATATATATAAGGGGAGTGACGGATTTTATGTTGGAACATTACAAGGATTGTTTAAGCAGTATGGAAATCATTTTCTTCCGATTGGCCAGATAAAACAGGCGTGTTGGAAGCTGGTTCATTTACCGGATGGAAAACTATTGGCCGCAACAAGTGAAGGCCTGTTTGTGGTTTATCAGAATGTGGTGAAACAACTTACTAGAGATCAGGCTCTTTCTGTGTGTCCGGATGAAAAGGGGGGATATTATATCGGTGAATTGGATGCCATCTATTATCTTTCATCTGATGGCGTTAAAAAACAGATAGCCCCTGTTGAACGTGTAAATCAGTTCCAAAAAGCAGATGATGGAACTTTATGGGTAAGCACTATGTATGGAGAGGTGTATCATCAGGAACATGAAGGGGGAGGTTTCCTTTTGCAGGAAACAGACAAAAAGGCAATGACAGACTATAAACTGTTGTTTAAACGGAAAGGGCGGATTTATGTATTGAACAGAGATGGAATATATTGCTGGAATAAGTCGATGCAAAAATTACGGCCCGATACGACCTTAATAAAAAATAACGGTAAAGTTTATCCTCAGTTGGTTTATGTAGATTATCAAGACAGAATATGGTTGACTGATAGCCAGAATAAAAGACTTTCTGTGATAGGTAAAGAGCAGTCTGGGCTTTCCCCTCAATTACAGGTAGCTCCGCTGGCAGGTTATAGTGTCAGTTCGCTTTGCGTATTACCGACTGAGATATGGATAGGAGGAAACTTTGGATTGATAATGAGGGATCTGACTCTAAAGGATAAGGGACTAGAAAGAGATCCAAGAGTTTTTATCCGTGAAGTTTCTTTGGATAATGATTCAGTGGTGTATGGGGGATTTGATTCTTCAAAGAATTTGCGTCCTGGAGACTTTACGGGAGAATTGGTTTTGGATAGTGAGCATAATAATATCCGTTTTAGCTATTCATCGGATGATGTATCTGTTTTGGTTAAAACGAAATATCGTTATCGGTTAAAGGAAAATGATAACTGGTCTTCTTGGAGTGAGTCTACCTCGGTACAGTTTTTGAAATTATGGTATGGCAATTATCACTTTGAGGTAATGGCAATGGATCAATATGGTCGTCAGACTAAAGTTACCGATTTCAAGTTTACTATTCAATATCCTTTTTATTTAAGATGGTACGCTATCGTTGCTTATGTGTTGATTTTGGGATTCGCGGTTGTTGGATTGCTGCGTTTTCGTACCCATCGTTTGATGAAGGAAAAAATGCGTCTGGAGGATATTGTAGAGCAACGCACTTCTCAGATTCGTTTGCAAAAAGAAGAAATTGAAGAAAAATCCAAAAGTCTGGAGAAGGCTCTTGATGATCTGGGAAAAGCACAGAATTCATTGATCCGGCAGGAAAAGATGGCTACAGTAGGACAGTTGACGAAGGGATTAATAGATAGAATCTTAAATCCGCTAAATTATATTAATAACTTTTCTCATCTCACACTGGAATTGATTAAAGATGTAGAGCAAAATATGGCCGATGAAAAAGAACATATTGATCAGGAAGTCTTTGAAGATACAGAGGATATATTGTCTATGGTAAATTTGAATTTGTCGAAAATTGAGTCTCATGGAGTAAATGTTACCCGTATCTTGAAAGCCATGGAGGAGATGCTGAAGGAGCGGAGTACGGTGCTACAGCCTTTAGATCTGATGATGTGTTGTCGTAAGAATTTTGAGATGTTAAAAACTTATTATGCTCAAGATATAAAGGATTATCATATACATACTGAATTTTCGGAGCAGGTGGATTTCGTGGCTGTTAATGCAAATGCTGAGCAATTGAGTAGGACGGTAATGAGTCTTTTGGCCAACAGCGTATACGCTGTCAAGAAGAAATTTAATCAGGAACCTTATGATGCAGTCATTCGTTTGTCTGTAGATATTATTGAAGACAAGTGGGTGTGCATACATGTTTATGATAATGGAATTGGTATTGAAGAAACAATCATAGACCGGATTTTTGATCCTTTCTTTACTACAAAGACAACAAGTGAAGCTGCAGGTGTAGGATTATTTATAAGCCGGGAAATCATATTGAATCATCATGGGACTATAACAGTGAATTCGCGTAAAAATGAATATACGGAATTTGTCATATCTCTACCTATGACAGATAAGATTGCTGAAGCTAACAATAAAAAATAACAGATAAAATATACGGATATGGAAGAGGTTAAAAAACAGGTACTAAATTTGCAGAATCAGTTGCAGCAGCAGGAAAAACTGGCTTCTTTGGGTATGCTTACTGCTGGAATTGCACATGAAATCCGCAATCCGTTGAATTTTGTGATTAATTTCAGTAAATTGTCAGATACGTTGTTGAAAGATTTGACTGAAATCTTGTCTGGCGCAGAAACAGGATTGTCTGCCGAAGATGCAGATGAGATTGAAGAAATTATCACAGATCTGAAAGAAAATCTTTCAAAGATTAGAGAACATGGTGAGCGTGCTATCAATATTATCAATAATGTACTTCTTTCTTCGCGCGGTAAAGAGGATGAATGGATTCCTACAGATGTGTGTAAGCAGGTAAAAGAATACGTTTGGTTAGCCTATCATGCGATGCGTGCCAATTATAATGGCTTTAATGTCTCTATTGAGGAAGATTATCCCGAAAATATACCTTTGATTTCGGTAATACCGCAAGATTTGAACCGTGCCGTTCTCAATGTCTTGAATAATGCCTATTATGCTGTTTGGGAAAGGGAGCAACAATGTACGGATGGTAGTTATAAGCCTACTGTTCGCGTAAGTGTCAGTGTAATCGGACAAGAATTATATATTGATATAGCAGATAACGGTAAGGGGATCTCGGAAGAAAATAAGCAAAAAATTTATGATAACTTTTTTACGACCAAACCTGTTGGACATGGTACGGGATTGGGAATGGCTATAACCCGGAATATTATTGTACAGAAGCATCATGGCCGGATTGAATTTGAATCTAAACTTAATGAAGGTACTAAGTTCTCATTGATTATCCCATTGAAGCAATGAAAAGATTTTTTTTGTTTATAGTCGGATTATGGATATGTGGCGGAGTCTTTGCTCAGGAAGGAAAAGAAATCCAGTTGTACAGGCAAGCTGAGGAAGCGTATAAAATCGGACGTTTTGAGGAAGCTATAGCGTTATTGTCTGATAATCTGGATGATTTTTCTGTACGTACGAAAGAGACTTCCTTGAAACTGTTGGCACTGTGTTATCTGGAAGAAGACAAAACAGCAGACGCAGAGCGATATGTTTCCATGTTGCTTAAGTATAATCCTTATTATACAGCCAGCTTTTCGGATCCTTTACGTTTTGCCGATATGATAGAGCGTTTGAAAAAGGGACAAGTAACTATTACAACTGCATCTCAGCAGGCGGAGGTATTGGAGGAGGCTCCTGTACCTGTTACTTTAATTACGGAAGAAATGATCAAGATTTCCGGAGCAAAGAATTTGGCTGATTTACTGGCATTGTATGTACCAGGTCTGTCTTTGGTTGAAGGTTCGGAAATGAACATGGCTATGCATGGGGTGTATTCATCATCACAAGAAAAGATCTTGATAATGTTGGATGGACACCGGTTGAATAGTCGCACAACTAATTCGGAAGCTCCGGATTATCGTACCAGCTTGGCGAAAATCAAACAGATAGAGGTGTTGCGTGGACCGGCATCGTCATTATATGGTAATGTGGCTTTGACAGCTGTTGTGAATATCATTACAAAGCGAGGCCGTGATATTGACGGTGTAAAGGTTTCGGCAGGTTATGGCAATAATAAGACTTATACTTCTGATTTTTTGATTGGTAAAAGTGTATTGGGGGTCGATGTGATGGCTTGGATGTCCGTTTATTCATCCCAAGGTGAAAAAAGAAATGTGGATATATCAGACCCTGAATTTTATGGAAAGGTGTTGAGGTCTGGCAGTATGTATATTAATGGATATAACCGTAAACCAGCTTATGATCTAGGGGCCACTTTGCAGTGGAATGATTTCAGATTATTGTTTAATAAACAACATTCCAAGAAGACAATTCCTTATGTAAGCGTTTTTTATCCCAGTTTGTATGACTATGATAGGTATCGTATGATAAATGGTTCTAAACCAGGGCACTCACGTGAAGCTACTCATATGGAGTTATCTTATGAAAAGACTTGGAATCGTTGGTCAGGAAAAGCTGTGGCTTTTGTGGATATGGAAAGCTGCTCTTATTATGATATTGCAGGAGATACGATCTTACCTTCTGATCGTTTTTTGCCCGTTAACCCGGGAGAAGTTATAGAGCCCGGTATGAAGGAGGATATTTGTGATTATGGTTCTTACCAAGTCCAGTCATGGAATGACTATACATACGGTGGAACACTCCAAGCGAACTATAATTTTCAAAAGAATGACTGGAAAGGTTCTTTATTGTTGGGTATGCAAGTTGAAAACTATATAATGAAAGACAATACGATGGTCATAGGTGATCATTTTGATCGGATTGTAGTGACTTATTCAGATAAAAATAAATCAATGTATACAGGCAGTGAAACGAATTTCTCAACTTTTGCCCAACTTAAGCTGACGTTTGATGAGCGGTTTATTTTTAATGGTGGGGTGCGCTATGATTTTAAGCATCGCTATAATAATCGTAACCTCAATGAAATATCACCGCGTTTGTCTTTGATATATAAAGTTACGCCATTCAGTAGTTTGAAATTGGGATATTCTCATTCATTTGTGGATGCTCCTTTCTTTTATAGAGCTACTACGATTGCAACATATGCTGGAGGTAACAAATTGGATGCCGAACAGATGGATGCCGTTCAGTTGAATTATAACCAGAATATAAAAGAATGGAATTTGAAGTATGATTGTAATTTATATTATAATGCTTTGCAGAATATTATCTATTTTGGTCCTGCTGACGAGTCGGGAGATGTGATGTCAAATGCCGGTTCACTTAAAGTTATGGGAATCGAAAATGTATTTTCTTATGATAGAAGAAAATGGTATGCCCAGCTTAATTTTTCTTATCAGCGTATTTTGGAGAGTACGAGGTATGCAGTAACGAATTCTCACATACATGGAGTACCTGATTTTATGTTGAATCTTTTAGGCCGTTATAAAATATGGGAAAATAGAGAAAATCAGTTGGATATAAGAGGAAACATGTCTTTTCAATCACGTCAATATGCTCCATTGGTTTCCGATTATATTTATAAAGGTGATGAGCAGGTTCTTGATGCTGATTATCAGTTGGATTCTCGTGCTATATTTAATCTTGGACTTGATTATCGGTATAAAAGGGCACAGATTTCTTTTGATGTATATAATCTGTTTAATACCCAATATTATCAAGGTGGTAGTTTATATGTTCCAATGCCCCAGCAAAAGTTAAATTTTATGTTTGATTTGTCTTATTCATTCTAGTAATCAAAGTTATTATTATATGTTACATACAATACCTTTGAATTTTATACAGCAGAGATTTTGGGTGGATGATTTGTTAAAAGGTCAGACTGCTGAATACAATGATACTAATTTTACATTTGAGGTACGTGGAGATATTTCTTTGACGATATTGCGTGAAGCTTATCGTAAAATCATGTTGGAATACTTACCATTTTGTTCAACGATACAAGTAATCAATGGCGTACCGAATTTTGTTTCAGATACCGGATTTGTATCACCTCCTTTCACAGTCATGGAAGACGTTGATACGATGCGATATAAATCTATAGATGAACTTATTGTGTCATTGGTAAATCAACCGTTTGATTTACAGAAAGAGTTTCCATGTCGTTTTTATTGTATCAAGTGGGGAGGGGTTTGTTATCTGCTCCACTTATTCCATCATGTAGTTATGGATGGTATTACATTGAAGTTATTTTTTGACAGATTATCCATTGTATATAATCAATTGGTTGATGGAAATTATTCTTTTATCGATCAGATGGATACATTGAAAAACTTTAATGTATGGCTTGAAGAAAGATATCAGCAATCTAATGTGGTTGATACGATATATTGGAAGAATTATATTCAAGATACCCCTTTACATTTGTCTTTTCCACTGGCTGTAGTAAGTCAAAATGCAGATCCTGATGTTCAGACTGTTTGGAGTTTTAGTCTGGGAAAAGAACTGGCTCATAGAGTAGATATGTTATGTAGGCAGTATCATACTACTCACTTCCGGATTTATTCCAGTGTATGGGCTTTTACGTTGGCTAAAATGTTGCATACGGATACCATTTTGTTGGATCATACATTGAATCTACGTCCTAGAGATAGTTTTATGTTCGGGACTTTTGTAAATAATTTACCACTTAAATTTGATTTTGAGGATAATGACGGAGACTTGAATTTCTTGGGGATATTGGATTATTCTAATAAAAACCGGACAGAAGAACAAAGACACCAATGGGCTTCTTACAGTGATTTTTTACCAGACAACGATCGACAGGACTCTCAAAGAAAATCGTTGAATGTAGGTATAAATTATCCGATAGAATATCGGCATATGAGACTGATGCTAGCCGGATGTCAGACTTTTGCGTGGAAACATGTAAATGTAAAGTTGTCTGCCGACCTTGTCCTGGCTATTGAAAACAATGAAGAGCTGATGTGTGATATTCGTTACAGTTCACATATGTCTCTTGCTTTTGTTCGTAGTTTGGGTGAAACTTTCGGATGGATATTGGAGCAGGTTATATCGAATCCTTGTATTGATCTGAAGCGAATTCAATTGGTTCCTCCGGCAGAACATGCTCGGCTTATAGCCATTGAGGACAAGAATCTGGATTTGGCTGAAAAGATACCTCAAACTTTCTTACATCATTTTAAGCAAAGTGTATGCGTTAATCCTACACATGTTGCGGTGGTATGGAAAGATGGTAGCATGACTTATGAAGAACTGGATAAACGGAGTAATGCTTTGGCTATTGAATTGATCAGGATGGGACAGACACACATTCATGTCGGTTTGTCCATGCCTAAAGGACCGGAAATGTTGATTGGTATATTAGGTATCTTGAAATCGGGTAATATATATGTTCCCATTGATTATAATTATCCACAGAACCGGATTGATTTTATTATCCAAGATAGTCAGGTAAATTTGGTATTGGTTAATCATGAAACGGCAGTTAAATCTTTTGGAGTTTCTTGTTTTTGTATTGATACAAATATTGGCGAGTGTGGGAAAAAGGAAATTGACTGCCTGCCCGATGTCCGTCCTTGTGATGATGCGTACATTATTTATACATCCGGGACGACAGGCTTTCCTAAGGGAATACCGATCAAACATGCTATGCTCGACCAGACAATAGTCAATAATATTAAGATTCAGAAGCTTGATTCATTTTCTAGGGTTATTCAATTTGCCAATATTGTTTTTGATGCTTCTATTATTGAAATATTTCCTGTATTGTCGGTCGGAGGGACTTTGTTTTT
>ULQU01026222.1_pt1 | contig 19033 bp, 17 predicted proteins | sample 1954841 | NCBI WGS metagenome assembly ULQU01 (sample SAMEA4835664, study PRJEB28245) | human gut metagenome | biome: gut microbiome; material: fecal sample | place: Denmark | collected 2008
AGTAACCTGGAAGAAAAGGATTATTACAGTTATAACAAGTATCAGAAAATCACTTTCTCTTTGAATAACATTACACAGGATTCTTTGAAGGAGTCGAATCTGTTCAAGAAATATCCTTTCTTCAGAGATCAGGTGGAAGTCTGTGATGTGACAGGCAAGAATATATTGCCGATTTCTGTTGATGAAACAGTTTCCCAGAAAGTTTACCGCAAGGAACCGCATAGTGAGAAGACTATTATCAAGGGTTTGAATTCGTCTGGTGTAAATGAACTTTTTAATACGGGAGATATGCTGACTACAGTCTTGAAAGATGTTTTTCAGGATATCAATATCTATCAGGATCGTTTCCGCTTTTTGCAGTATCCGTTTGACAGTCCGGTCTCGAATGCCGGTATCGGATTTTACCGCTACTATATCATGGATACGTTGGATATCGATAAGGAACGTTGTTTCCATCTGACTTTTGTGCCGAATAATTCACAGGATTTTGGGTTCACGGGACATCTCTATATCTTGGCCGATTCGACGTTCCGCGTCAAGCAGTGCATCATGAACCTTCCTAAGAAGACTGATATCAATTTTGTAGACCATATGGTGATAACTCAAAAGTTTGAGGAACTGTCTACCGGTGAATGGGTGTTGGCGGAAGACGACATGTTGTGTGAACTTTCTTACCTGAAAAAACTTCTTGGCTCATTCCAGGTAAGGCGGACAACCCGTTATTCCGATTTCGGTTTTGAAGAAATTCCGGATCGCATCTTTAAACGGAAAGGAGAGGAAATAAAGGATGTGAATGCCATGATGCAGGGGGATGATTTCTGGAATGAGTATCGTCCTACGCAATTGACCCGGTCGGAAAGTAAGATGGACCAGTTCGTAGATAATCTGGGCAAGATAAAAGGCTTCAAGTATATCATATTTGTGGCAAAGGCGTTTATCGAGAATTTTGTGGAGACAGGCTCAAAGGATCATCCAAGTAAGGTGGATATAGGACCGATCAACACTATCATTTCCGAGAATTATATTGACGGATTACGTTTGCGTGCTTCGGCACAGACTACGGCCAATTTGAATCCTCATTTGTTTTTAAGGGGATATTATGCATATGGTTTCAAGGATGAAAAGTCGAAATATAAGGGGGAAATTGAATATTCTTTTAATAAGAAGGAATATCTTCCGCGTGAGTATCCTATCAATTCATTGACTTTCTCTTATTCGTATGACAACATGTTACCGACGGATAAGTTTATGGCTACCGATAAGGATAACGTGTTTACTTCGTTTAAGGTCTGCACGGTAGACCAGTATAACTATGAACGTACGGCCAGTATCAAGTATGAACGGGAACAGTTGTCTGGATTGAGGACAACGGTCATTCTCAAACATTCCAATTATGAGCCATGCGGCAAGCTGTTTTACCGTACGATGGCTGGAGAAAGTTTGCTGAACGAGGCAATACAGAATGGAGAACTGACTGGTAATGATTGGGTGAAGTCACCTTATAATGTACATGACTTTACGGTAGCCGAAGCTACTTTTGCATTGCGTTATGCGCCAGGAGAAACTTTTGTGAATACAAAACAACGCCGTTTGCCGGTTAATCTGGATGCTCCGGTCTTCACTTTGTCGCATACGGTTGGCCTCAAAGGGGTTTTAGGTTCGGATTATACCTATAATATGACCGAAGCCGGTCTCTATAAACGGTGGTGGCTGAGCTCGTGGGGAAATATCGATACGCACCTCAAGGGAGGAATCCAATGGAATAAGGTTCCGTTCCCGCTGTTGATTATGCCGGCTGCTAACTTGTCGTATATCATTCAGGATGAAACGTTTAACCTGATCAATAATATGGAGTTCCTGAATGACCGTTACGCATCGTTGGATGTGTCATGGAATATGCAGGGCAAGCTGTTTAACAGGATTCCTTTATTGAACAAACTGAAATGGCGTGAGTTTATCGGAGTGAAATGTCTGTGGGGTAAGCTTACCGACAAGAATAATCCATTTCTGGCTGAAAATGCAAGTGATCCCGACCTGATGCTGTTCCCCGGCCATTATGATGAGAATGGAGTGTACAGAACGTCCAGTTATGTTATGGACCCTAAAAAGCCTTATGTTGAAATCAGTGTCGGAATTCATAATATATTCAAGCTGCTGCATGTAGAGTATGTACGCCGTCTGAATTACAACAATCTGCCTACGGCCAATAAATGGGGCATCCGGTTCATGATTCGTACGGTATTCTAATTTTTTTGCCAGAATTGCTGAGAGTCTTAAACTTTTTGTAATTTTGTCATTATAGAATAAGAGACATATGGTTAAATCAGAGATACAAAATATTAAGTTACGGTTTGGCATTATCGGTAATACCGAAGGTTTGAACCGTGCAATCGATATAGCTATGCAGGTTGCACCGACCGATCTGTCCGTTCTGGTGACAGGTGAGAGTGGGGTAGGTAAGGAAAGCTTTCCTCAGATTATACACCAGTTCAGCCGTCGTAAACATGGTCCGTATATTGCCGTGAACTGTGGAGCGATTCCGGAGGGCACCATTGATTCGGAATTGTTCGGCCATGAGAAAGGGGCATTTACAGGAGCTATCAGTGACCGTAACGGATATTTTGCAGAAGCGAACGGAGGTACCATTTTTCTGGATGAGGTAGGAGAATTGCCTTTGTCTACACAGGCGCGTCTGTTGCGTGTACTGGAGTCTGGTGAATATATAAAGGTAGGTTCTTCCAAGGTGCAGAAAACCGATGTCCGTATTGTGGCGGCTACAAATGTGAATTTCAACGATGCTATTGCCGAAGGTCGTTTCCGCGAAGATTTGTATTACCGGTTGAATACGGTTCCTATCAAGGTTCCCCCATTGCGTGAGCGTCCGGACGATATTGTGCTGCTGTTCCGTAAGTTTGCATCCGATTTTGCCGAAAAGTACAGGATGCCTGCTATCCAGCTTACAGAAGATGCCAAGCGTGCGCTTACTGCTTATTCATGGCCGGGAAATATCCGTCAGTTGAAGAATATTACAGAGCAGATTTCTATTATTGAGACCAATCGGGACATTACGGCCGAAATATTGCAGAACTACCTGCCCGCCCAGCAAGTGTCCGGAGGACTTCCGGCGTTATTGGGTGTAAAAGGGACGTCAGGTGGGAAAGGATTTGAAAGTGAACGTGAAATATTGTATCAGGTTTTGTTTGATATGCGCAGGGATGTAACCGAACTGAAAAAGCTTGTACATGACATCATGGCCGAGCGTGCCGGTGGGCAGAGAGGGCATGTAGATGATGCTCCTGTACAATATATCCAGGATCCTCTCAGCCTGGTTCAGGAACCGCCTGTAGTTTCTGTTCCTTCCGTTAATCCGGCAATAGCTCCTGTCAAAAAGATTTCGAAGGTGACGACTCCGGTTCCTGAAGAAATGCCTGAGGTTCAGGATACGGAAGAATACATAGAAGAGAATCTCTCTTTGGATGAAGTGGAGAAGGAGATGATCCGTAAGGCGCTGGAACGCCATCACGGCAAGCGTAAGAATGCAGCTAATGATTTGAAAATATCAGAGCGTACGCTCTATCGCAAAATAAAGGAATATGGGCTTGATTAAGAAATATTGGAAAATAGCATCTTTGTTGTCGGTAACGATGGTTATGCTGGTGGCTTGTACAATATCCTATAAGTTCAACGGGGCATCCATCAATTACGATAAAGTGAAAACCATTTCATTCGAGAATTTCCCGAACCGTTCATCTGCTTTCGTGTGGGGTCCGATGGAATCGATGTTCAATACGGCCTTGCAGGATATCTTTATGCGCCAGACCCGTCTGAAACAGGTACGGCAGAATGGTGATTTGGAGTTATCTGGACAGATTGTGAATTATGATGCCTATAACAAAGGTGTGGGTTCGGACGGTTATTCAACGATGGTTGAATTACGTATGACTGTCAGTGTGAACTTTGTGAATAATTCGAACCATTCTGAAGATTTTACTGATAAACAGTTCTCGGCGAGCAGGGAATATCAGTCGTCTTTGCAGCTTTCATCGGTACAGGAAGAGTTGGTTGATCAGATGATCGATGAAATAGTGGACCAGATCTTTAATGCAACAGTAGCCAACTGGTAATTTGAAGGTGCCATGATACAGCAGCGTTTATTGGAATGGATCCGGCATCCGGAATTATTGGATAAGGAAAGTCTGCATGCATTGAGGGAAATATTAGCTCGTTATCCTTATTTTCAGACTGCCCGTCTGCTTTATCTGAAGAATTTGTTTTTGATACAGGACCCTGATTTCAAGAAGGAATTAAGGAAAAGTGCTCTTTATGTCGCAGATTTGAGTATGCTTTTCTATTATATTGAAGGGGAACGTTTTGCCATAAAGAAGCACCCTTCGGCCGAAAGGAAGGAAAGGGTGCCCGATACTGACCGTACTCTGGACTTGATAGACCGTTTTCTTTCGGATATGCCAGACTGTCCGGATGAGGATAAATTACCGGTCCAGGCAGATGTGAATGTGGACTATACCTCAATACTTATGGAGGAAGATACTTCTGTGCCTGGTGATGTACCGCCTTTGAAGGGTCAGGAACTGATTGATAACTTCATTGAGCGTGATAAAGGGGGCGGCAAGAGTATGGACGTGGTTATACAGTCTGACTCTCAACAGGATCATGTAGAGGATGTCCGGCCGGAGGAGGAAACGGACGAGACCGAAGAAGAAGATTCCGATGAGCGGTATTTTACGGAAACCTTGGCTAAAATTTATGTGAAACAGAAGAGATATGACAAGGCTCTTGAAATAATTAAAAAATTAAATTTGAAATATCCAAAAAAAAATGCTTACTTTGCAGACCAAATAAGATTTTTGGAAAAACTGATTATTAACGCTAAATCAAAATAAGAGAAAATGATTTATTATTTATTTGTAGGATTAATGGTACTTGCAGCTGTATTGATGTGCTTTGTAGTATTGATACAGAACTCTAAGGGAGGAGGTCTTTCTTCCAGTTTTGCAGCTTCAAACCAGATTATGGGAGTTCGGAAGACAACCGATTTTATTGAAAAACTGACTTGGGGTCTGGCTATTTTTATGGTTGTAGTAAGTATAGCTACGGCGTACGTGATTCCAAAGGCTGCAGAAGATTCGTCTGTCATTTTAGATCAGGCCGTAAAGGAACAGAAAACGAACCCGTTGAACGCTCCTGCCGGTTTTGCTGCTCCACAAGCTGGTGAAACGACAACTCCGTCAACAACCGATTCGACTTCTGCCAAATAATCCGGTAATTTTAATCGTTCAAGATATTATAGAAATGGCTTTCCATAAGTGGAAAGCCATTTTTTTGTAATTGGGAATTGGGGGAGGTTACGCATAATGATATAAAAAAGGCCATCCCGTCAATACGGGACAGCCCTTTTATAAGATTTTTTGCTTACGCCAGTAATTATTTCTTGAAATATCTGTTGTACAGACCTTCGAAACCTTTACCATGACGTGCTTCGTCTTTAGCCATTTCGTGAACTGTATCATGGATAGCATCCAGATTCAGCTGTTTAGCACGAGTTGCGATACGTTTCTTGTCTTCGCATGCACCACATTCGGCATTCATACGTTTTTCAAGGTTAGTCTTGGTATCCCATACACAGTCGCCCAGCAATTCAGCGAATTTTGAAGCGTGTTCAGCTTCTTCCCATGCATAGCGTTTGAAAGCCTCTGCTACTTCTGGATAGCCTTCGCGGTCTGCCTGACGGCTCATAGCCAGATACATACCGACTTCTGTACATTCACCCATGAAGTGATTGTTCAGGTCCTTGATCATTTCTTCGTCACAACCTTTTGCTACGCCGATTACATGTTCGTCAACGAACTGGAGACCGTCAACAGTTTCTTCCAATTCTTTGAATTTAGAAGCTGGAGCTTTACATAACGGACACTTTTCAGGAGCTGTTTCACCTTCATAAATGTAACCACAAACAGTACAGATAAATTTTTTCATGATTGTTAAAGTTTAAGTTATTAGTATATATTAATAAATTATATAAGCACAAGGCTTAAGTTCTAGTTGTTGTTCTTTGTCTGACATTCGGGGCAGATACCTTTATAATAATGGTGGATTTCATCAATAGTGAATCCGTTGTCTGCCAGTGTGCCGGCTTTCTTTTCTTCCTCTTGGATGGGAATATCATAGATCTTTCCACAAGCCTTACACTGGAAATGTGCATGTGTGCTTAAATCACCGTCGAAACATGCGTTCCGTTCGTCTATCGTAAGCATGCGGGCAGCCCCATGTTCAATAAACAGTTTCAGTGTATTGTAGACTGTAGTTTTCGAGAGGGTAGGGATATCTTTGCATAAGGCAAGGTAAATCTCATCTATGCACGGATGAGTCTTGTGCTTCAGCAAGTAATCCATAATGGCAATGCGTTGAACGGATGGCTTGATATTAAAACTTAGCAAGTATTCGTAAACGTTCATTTTAGTCTTATATATATTTGTAATTGTTACAATTTTAATTCAAAGGCAAAGATATAAACTTTTCTTTAAATCCAAAACATAAATCACTTTTTTTAGGTCGGAATTTAATATTGTTTATCTTTGCATCTGTTATATAAACAGTGAATATGAAATATGGTTTTGTGAAAGTGGCCGCCGCCGTACCTGCATTGAAGGTGGCCGACTGTCAGTTCAATGTCTGTGAGACTGAGAAATTGATTGTTGAAGCTGAAAATAAGGGAGTGCAGATAGTGGTGTTCCCTGAGTTGAATATAACGGGTTATTCCTGTGGTGATCTTTTTGCCCAAAATTTGTTGCTTGAACAGGCAGAGATGGCTTTGATGCAACTGTTGCAGAATACCCGCCAGCTGGATATCATTTCCATTATAGGTATACCGCTACGGGTAAGTTCCATGCTGTTTAATTGTGCTGTAGTGTTCCAGAGGGGCAAGATTCTGGCTGCTGTACCTAAAACTTATCTGCCTAATTATAAGGAATTCTATGAGAAGCGCTGGTTTGCTCCGGCCACGTCTTTATCGGAGGGTGTAACGGCACGTTTCTGTGGCCAGCAGGTGCCGGTAGGGACGGATGTGCTGTTTGAATCGGCCGATTTGTGTTTCGGTATAGAATTGTGTGAGGATGTATGGGCTCCGGTTCCTCCCAGCTCTGCCTTGGCGTTGAAGGGTGCCGAAGTTATATTTAATCTGTCGGCCGATACGGAGAATATCGGCAAGCACCAATACCTCCGTTCGTTGTTGGCCCAGCAGTCGGCACGTTGTCTGGCCGGATATGTCTTTTCTTCCTGCGGCTTCGGTGAATCGACTACCGATGTGGTGTTTGCCGGAAACGGGTTGATTTATGAAAACGGTATTCTGCTGGCTGCATCCGAACGCTTCTCGTTCAGTGAACAGCTGGTGGTGAGTGAAATAGATGTAGAGCGTCTGCGTACGGAACGTATCGTGAATACGACGTTTTCTGAGAGTATACGCAATTTCAAGGGTGGTGAAACGGTGAGGATTCCGGTAGATCTTTGTTCGGAGAAGGATACTGTATTGACGCGTCCGGTGGAGCCACATCCGTTTGTTCCGTGCGGAGGGCAATTGCTCGACGACCGTTGTGAGGAGATTTTCTCTATTCAGGTGGCCGGTCTTGCCAAGCGTTTGGTGCATACCCATGCCAGTAAAGTGGTGGTAGGTATTTCCGGCGGGTTGGATTCTACGCTGGCATTGCTTGTCTGTGTGAAGACTTTCGACAAGTTGGGGCTTTCACGTGAGGGTATAGTAGGTATAACTATGCCTGGTTTCGGTACCACCGACCGTACTTATCATAATGCTTTAAGCTTGATGAAGTCCCTGCAGGTTACTACGCTTGAAATCCCGATACGTGAGGCTTGTATCCAGCACTTCAAGGATATCGGTCAGGATATGGCTGTGCATGATGTGACATATGAGAACGGACAGGCACGTGAACGTACCCAGATTCTGATGGATTATGCAAACAAGACAGGAGGTCTGGTGATAGGTACGGGCGACTTGTCTGAACTTGCTCTGGGATGGGCCACCTATAACGGCGACCACATGTCGATGTATGCTGTGAATACCAGTATACCGAAGACGTTGGTCCGTTACCTGGTCAATTGGGTGGCGATGACAGGAGTGGACGGAGAGTCGCGTGCCACTTTGCTCGACATCATTGATACTCCTATCAGTCCGGAACTGATTCCTGCCGATGAGAACGGGAATATCAGGCAGAAGACAGAAGATCTGGTAGGGCCGTATGAGCTTCATGATTTTTTCCTGTATCATTTTATGCGTTACGGTTCGCGCCCTGCCAAGATTTATTATCTGGCTCAGATTGCCTTCAAGGGTATGTATGATGATGCTACCATCAAGAAATGGCTGGTCAATTTCTGCCGCCGTTTCTTTAACCAGCAGTTCAAACGTTCCTGTTTGCCCGACGGACCGAAAGTAGGGTCTGTTTCCTTAAGTCCTCGTGGTGACTGGCGTATGCCTAGCGATGCCAGTTCTGCATTATGGCTGCAGGAGTGTGAACAGCTGTAATTTCTAGGATAGAAAGATGATATGGCTATAAATTTATTAGCCTGTCCGGACTTGTCGTTTCGACGGGGCCGGACAGGCTTTTTTGTTATTCTTTATTTGTGAAGTTGCAGGAAGTTTTCAATCCGTGCCATTCCTTCCTCTATATTTTCAAGCGAGTTAGCGTAGGAGAAGCGCAGACACCCTTCTCCCTGACTTCCGAAATCGACTCCCGGAGTTACACCTACATGAGCCTTTTCAAGAAGTTCGAACGCAAACTTGTAGGAATCGTCCGTATAGGCAGATGCATCAGTAAAGATATAGAAGGCTCCCTGCGGTTCGGATATAGGGGGCAAGCCTATTTCTGTCAGGCGACGGAGCATGTAGCGGCGGCGTTCATCATAGACTGTTCTCATCTGTTCCACTGCCGGATTACCTTCTTTCAATGCGGCGGTTCCAGCTTTCTGGGCTACACTCGGAGCGCATATGGAAAAATTCTGTGACATGATCTGTAACGTCCGGACATATTCTTTCGGGGCTATTACATATCCCAGGCGTGCGCCGGTCATGGCATAACGTTTGGAGAATCCGTTCAGGACGAATGCCTTGTCGGTATATTCCAGAATGGAATGTGCACGGCCTTCATAAACCAGTCCGTGATAGATCTCATCCGATATGACCGGGACTGGAAGTCCTGCTATTTCCTTAAGGGTTTCTTCCGGTAGGACGGCGCCTGTAGGATTCATCGGTGAATTGATGATAAGGGCGCGTGTTCGGGATGTGATTGCAGATTTAATTTTTTCGACATCGAAACGGAACTGGTTTTCCTTGTCCAGATTCACTTGAATAGGGACGGCTCCGGCAGCTTCGATGAAATTATGGTAGCAGGCATATCCCGGGTTGGTAATGATTGCTTCCGAGCCTGGTTCGCAAAGCATGAGCATCAACATGAGCAGTGCGGGTGAGGTACCGCTGGTTACTATGATCTGTTCGGGCGATATCGTTACTCCATATTCATTCTGATAGAAACGGGATATTGCTTCCCTGAGTTCAAAGGCTCCCTGAGAATGGGTATAATGGGTATAGCCTTCACTGTATGCCTGTTGGGCTGCCAGGCGGGCACATGCCGGAATGTCAAAATCAGGTTCTCCAACTTCCAGATGAATAATGTCTATACCCTCTCTTTGAAGGGCATTTGCCCTTTCCAGTACGTCCATTACGAGGAAGGGTGTAAGCTTTTCGATATTTTTGTTCATGTCTTTGACTTGTTTGGCCACAAAGTTATTCAATTTTATCCTTTTGACGGATGTTTTATAGTTGTATGATAAAACTTTCCATAGTCCGTAAATCAATTTGCCACAGTTTTCCGGCAAGCACTTCACCGTATCCGGTTATAATCTTGATCACTTCATTGGCTTCGGCACATCCTACTATTCCTGGTGTAACTCCCATTACGCCTTTAGGAGGGAGTGGCATGCCTTGGGTTTCTGTTTCCGGAAGAAAATCATGGTAGCTTTTCCCGCCTTTGTAGTTGAATACGGATACCTGTCCGTCGAAAGCCCGTATGGCTCCGTATACATATACTTTATCCAGTTCATTGCAAGTCTTGTCAATCAGGTAGCGTGTTTCGAAATTGTCACAGCCGTCTACTACAATGTCATACGCTGAAATCAGTTCCTTGGCGTTTTCTGCTGTGAGCCGGGTGGGGTAGGCTGTGATATGTACGTTGCTGTTCAGTGCACTTAATCGTTGCTGGGCCTGTATTGCTTTGGGCAGTCCTAATTCCGGTTCGGAATAGAGGACCTGGCGTTGCAGGTTTGTTTCACTCACTACATCATCGTCTACCAGGCCTATAGTTCCTACACCGGCTCCGGTAAGATACAGGGCGATGGGAGAACCCAGTCCGCCTACACCTACAATCAGTACGCTGGCCTGGCCGAGTTTTTTCTGTCCTTCTTCCCCTATTTCAGGGAGCATGGTCTGGCGGCTATATCGTTCGTTCATAGTCAATGTCCTTAAATATGTGGAAATATTATCAGAAAAAGAAAGCCGGGTCCGAAAAGCCCGGCTTTCAATATGTCTGTTTTGGTTGTTTTTGTCCGTTTCCTTTATGCCTGGTGTGCAGTGGCGTAACCGTCGAAGGAGGCATCCCAGTCTTTCCATACCGGTTCACGTCCTATGGCTTTCAAGGCATTCTCTACTTCAACGGCGGTACGTTCGTCGCTTACGTGGAACTGCTCCAGTGCCTGCGGATAGGTAAAATATCCACCCGGTTCGGTCTTGCTTTCGGCACTCATGGTAGTTACTCCCAGCGTAGCCATATGGTCACGGATGTATGCCGGTTCACGTGTGGAATAAGAGATATCCACATCATGGTCAAAGATACGCATGGCAAATGTAGCCAGTGCCAGTTCCTTGTCGCTCATGATCACATTGGGTTGGAAACCTTCGTTTTCTGCCGGGCGCATACGGGGGAAATTCACGCTGTACTTGGTTTTCCAGTAATGTTTCTGCAGGTAACGCAGATGGTATGCCATCATGGTGACGTCTGTACGCCAGTCTTCCAGCCCGATAAGTACTCCCATTCCTATAGAGTGTACTCCAGCCTGTCCCATACGGTCGAAACCGTTGACACGCCATTCGAATTTCGATTTCATGCCACGCGGGTGGTATATATTGTAGCGGGCTTTGTTATAGGTTTCCTGGAAACAGATCACACCGTTCAGTCCGTGTTTTACCAGTTCGGCATATTCTTCAGTCTTCAATGGCATGACTTCAATCTTCAGGTTCGAGAAGTATGGCTTTGCCAGATCGAGTGCCTTTGCCAGATAGGGGACACCAGCTTTGGCAGGGTTCTCTCCGGTCACGATCAGCAGATTCTCGAACGGAGCCAGTTTCTTGATAGCCTTGTATTCATTCTCTATCTCTTCGGGGGTCAGGATGGTACGTGCCATCGGGTTGCTGATGTGGAAGCCACAATACACGCACGAGTTGGTGCATGAGTTGGTAAGGTAGAGTGGGATGAACATTGAAATGGTTTTCCCGAAACGCTCCTCAGTATATTTACGGCTCAGCTGGGCCATCGGTTCAAGGTATTTTTCGGCAGCGGGTGAGATAAGTGCCATAAAGTCGTCTACATCACAATGTGATTTGCCCAGTGTCCGGAGCACATCGGCTTCCGTCTTGGAGTAGATGGCTTTGGTCGTCTCCTCCCAGCTTATTTTTTCCAATTCGTCTGAAAACATAATATATTAATGTTTAATGGTTCTGTATTTGCCTTTGGTCAGGCTTTCTTGACATCCTTGATGTCACGGCTCAGTTTCATTGCGCAGAAATTCGGGCCGCACATAGTACAGTATTCGCCGTCGGTATGGCGCCCTTCCTGGAAATATTCCAGGGCGCGTTCCGGATCAAGACTCAGGTGGAACTGGTCACGCCAGCGGAATTCGTAACGTGCTTTGCTCAAGGCGTTGTCGCGGATCTGTGCACCCGGATGTCCTTTGGCCAGGTCGGCGGCGTGAGCGGCTATTTTATAGGTGATTACTCCTGTACGCACATCTTCTTTGTTCGGGAGTCCCAGATGTTCTTTCGGAGTTACGTAGCATAGCATGGCGGTACCCAACCAGCCTATCTGTGTGGCACCGATGGCAGACGTGATGTGGTCATATCCCGGAGCGATATCGGTAACCAGCGGGCCCAGGGTGTAGAACGGGGCGTTGTGGCAATGCTTGATCTGGCGTTCCATGTTTTCCTGGATCTTGTGCAGAGGCACATGTCCCGGACCTTCAATGAATGCCTGCACATTCTTGTCCCATGCACGGAGAACCAGTTCGCCCAAGGTGTCAAGTTCGGCAAACTGTGCTTCGTCGTTTGCATCGGCTATACAGCCCGGACGGAGACCGTCGCCCAATGATACGGCTACATCGTATTGTGCGAGGATATCGCATATTTCGTCGAAATGTTCATACAGGAATGATTCCCGGTTATGGATGAGGCACCATTTGCTCATGATGGATCCGCCGCGGCTCACAATTCCACAAAGGCGTTTGTCGGCCAGATGTACGTTGTGCAGGCGTATACCGGCATGGATAGTAAAATAATCCACTCCCTGTTCGCATTGTTCAATAAGTGTATCCTTGTAGATTTCCCAGGTAAGGTCTTCTACCTTTCCGTTCACTTTCTCCAATGCCTGGTAGATAGGTACGGTACCTACCGGAACCGGACAGTTACGTACAATCCATTCACGTGTTTCGTGTATGTTGGCTCCTGTAGAAAGGTCCATCAGGGTATCGCCTCCCCATTTGCAGCTCCATACCGCTTTGTCCACTTCTTCTTCAATGCTGGAGGTAGTGGCCGAATTCCCGATATTGGTGTTGATCTTTACCAGAAATTGGCGGCCGATAATCATCGGTTCGCTTTCCGGATGGTTGATGTTTGCCGGGAGGACAGCACGTCCGGCGGCTATTTCATCACGGACGAATTCCGGTGTTATGTAGGTTTCGATGCCCAGTTCACGGCAGTTCATGTTTTCACGGATGGCTACATATTCCATTTCGGGTGTAACGATTCCTTTTTTGGCGTAGTACATCTGTGTACAGCATTTGCCGGCTTTGGCACGGTAAGGCAAAGCTATGTGTTCGAAACGCAGGTGGTCCAGTGAACGGTCGTCACGGCGCATCTTTCCATATTCGGATGTGATGGAAGGAAGCTGTTCCACGTCGCCTCTTTCCAGAATCCAGCTTTCACGCATACGGGGAAGTCCTTTTTTCAGGTCGATCTTGATAGTCGGGTCACTGAACGGGCCGCTGGTATCATAGACATATACCGGTGCGTTCGACGTCGTGACTTTCTCCCCGTTTACGATTTCTACAGTCGGTGTGAGGTTTACTTTCTGCATACCTACCTTGACAAACGGGTAGAGTGTTCCTTGCATGTAAGCCTTTTCGGCGTGTGCGTAAGCTTTTTTGTCTTTGTCTTTTTCCATAATATGTCTGTGGGGTTATTGGTTTAAGAAGGCTGTTAACGGAGAGGATGCGGAAGCTATCAGGTTTTCCGACTGTATACCCAATCCGGCTTCGTAGGCACGCCGGCCGGCAATGACAGCCTCTTTGAATGCTGTTGCCATTTCTACAGGGTTACCTGCTACGGCAATGGCTGTATTTACCAGGCATGCTGCAGCACCCATTTCCATGGCTTCAGCGGCATGGCTGGGGGCACCGATACCTGCATCTACAACTACCGGAACATTGCTTTGTTCAATGATGATACCCAGGAAGTCACGGGTCTGCAGTCCTTTGTTTGTACCTATAGGGGCAGCCAGCGGCATTACTGTGGCTGCTCCGGCTTCTTCCAGGCGCTTGCACAATGTCGGGTCGGCCTGGCAGTAGGGCAATACCACAAATCCCAGTTTGACCAGTTCTTCCGTCGCTTTCAGCGTTTCGGTCGAATCCGGGAGCAGGTAGCGCGGATCAGGATGGATTTCCAGTTTCAGCCAGTTGGTACCGAATGCTTCGCGTGCCATCTGGGCTGCAAATACAGCCTCTTCGGCGGTACGTACTCCTGAAGTGTTAGGCAACAGTTGGATATGGGGGTGAGTGATATGGCGGAGCATGTCATCTTCCTTGTTTTCAAGTTCGATTCGTTTCATGGCTACAGTTACCATTTCTGTGCCGGATGCAAGGATGGCATCTTCCATCACTTGGTTTGAGTTGAATTTGCCGGTTCCCAAAAACAGGCGGGAGTTGAATTCTTTGCTGGCTATAATCAGTTTTTCCATTGTTATATAGTTTAAAAAAGTCGTTTCTTCTTTTATTTATTAAGTTGATATGTGATATGTTGATATTGTTATAGGGCCATGATGCGTCTGGTTTCGGCTACGGGATCGTCGGCGCGTAATATGGTCCCACTCAGTGCAATGCCGGTGACTCCGGTATCCATGATAGACGGAATGTCATCATAGGTGATACCTCCTATGGCGACAATCGGAATCCGGATGCCGTTTTCTTTCATCCGTGAAACGATGGAACGGTATCCCTCCAGTCCCAATATAGGACTCAGGTTCTTTTTGGTCGTGGTGAAGCGGAAAGGTCCGCATCCGATGTAGTCGGCTCCCGCTTTGTAATGTGCCTCCACATCTTCGAATGTATTGGCTGTCCCTCCTATGATGAAGTCTTTTCCCAGTATGTTGCGGGCTTCGGCTATCGGCATGTCTTTTTTTCCCAGATGTACACCGTCGGCATGTATTTTTTTCACCAGCTCTACGTGGTCGTCAATGATGAATGTCGCATCGTATTGCCTGCACAGATCCTGTATGTACAGGGCTTCCTTTTCCAGTTCCTCGGCAGTTGCCTCTTTCATCCGGAGCTGTATCCAGCGGCATCCTCCTTCCAGGGCCATACGGGCCGAATCAGAATAAGAGAACCTGTCGGTAAAATGTGTGATGAATTGCAGTTCCATGGCCTTATCCTCCACAAGCTGCTTTGATGATAACCAGACTGTCATTCGGCTGCAGCTCCTGTTCGGCCCATTGTGCACGCGGAACCATGCGGTTATGCAGGGCGATGGCTACCCCTTTTTCCGGGAGCTCCAGCAGTTTGGCCAAATCGGCGATGGTATTTCCGCCCGTAAGTTCTGTCTCTTTGTTGTTTACCAGTACTTTCATATTAGTGTATATTAAAAAGGTGAAGAAAGTAATCCAAAGAGTGCTAGCGGATTCGAGAAGAGTGTCATGCTGTAACAATCCCTTCGGCGGTACTAACCGCATCAGGTTCGTAGGGTATGATCTCAGCCGCTTAATGGGCACCCCTTTGTCTTAACGTCTGCAAATATACGGTATTTTTTGAAACCTGAGGGCTGAACAGTGTTATTTTTCTGAAAGATGAAGCCGACTTTTCTTTATGTTATCTGTGACGGTTGTTTTTACAGCTTTTCCATTTTTGATATATTCTTTGTGTAAATGATAGGTATTTGCGTATTATGGTAGCAAAAAGATATTTTAATTGTAGTATTTAAAGCAAATTAATTTGTGTGCGTTTTTGATGATTTCAAAATGATAATATTGATATGATGGTATGTTTTAATTTGTTATTATAAGTGCCAATTTTATTTCAGAATGAAATGTCGGTTAAAAAATTCGACAAAAATAATGCTATTATGTGTTTTGTAAAGCAAAAAGACGTATATTTGCATATCGGTAATACAAAAAGTTACAGATAATCATATTTAAGTTTCAAAAGGATTGAAGATTGAAACTCGTAAGGTAATAAGTAATATAGGTATTAATTAAAATCTAAAGCAAATGAAAACGAAGTATCAGAAAGGAATGTTGTTGTTGGCGGCTGCCATGGCACTTCCGGCAGTTTCACAAGCTCAGGATGAGGTAGAGGCGAGCGTCGGTGTTGACCTTGTAAGCGGTTACATCTGGCGTGGCCAGGATTTGGGTAATGTAAGTATCCAGCCGTCTGCTTCTATCGGTTATAAAGGTTTCTCTCTGTCCGGCTGGGGGTCTGTAGGGTTCGAAAAGGAAGATACGAAAGAATTCGATCTTTGCCTCGGTTATTCTACCGGTGGATTCAGTGTATCAGTTACCGATTATTGGTTTAACAACGGTCCCGGTTACCTTCATTATGGAAGCCATAATACCAGCCATGTGTTTGAAGCGCAGGTGGGCTATGATTTCGGTCCGTTGGCGGTAAACTGGTATACTAATTTTGCAGGAAATGACGGATTGAATAAAGACGGTGAACGTGCCTATTCTTCCTATATATCAGTGGCAGCACCGTTCCGCCTGGGCGGTCTGGACTGGACTGCTGAAATCGGTGCTACACCATGGGCCACTACATTCTATAACGGTGGAGCGAACGGTTTTGAAGTATGCGATGTCAGCGTAGGAGCATCGAAAGATATTACGATTACAGATTCTTTCTCACTTCCGCTTTTCGCTAAGGCCACCTGGAATCCGGCTACCGAGGGTGCTTATTTCGTAGTCGGTCTCAGTTTCTGAAAAAGCTGTTATCATTTATAAATAGAATACAAGATACAACAACTGGAGATGTGGTAGATTTTATGAAAATGTTATTGATGGGTTTTTAGTTTAGGTAAAAAGACAGGATAACTTTTTTGGTAAAACAAACAAGATACAAATACAATTATGAAGAAGATAGAAGCGATTATTCGTAGAACCAAATTTGAAGACGTAAAGGAGGCCTTGCTGGCTGCCGATATCGAATGGTTCTCATATTATGAAGTTAGAGGGGTAGGAAAAACCCGTCAGGGACGTATCTATCGTGGGGTAGTGTACGACACGAGTTCAATTGAACGTACACTTGTTTCTATTGTAGTCCGTGACAAGAATGTGGAAAAGACCATACAGGCTATCTTGAGCGCTGCTCATACCGGTGAGATTGGAGACGGCCGTATTTTCGTGATTCCAGTAGAAGATTCTATCCGGATCCGTACAGGCGAACGGGGTGATATAGCCTTGTATAATGCAGAGCAGGAAAAATGATCTGCACCGTTCGGATGAAACAGGTAATAAAGATGTTGTACTAAAAAGATGATTTATATGAAAACGATAGATAAGGGTATGCGTACTGCATACCGGAAAGGTATAGTTGCCTTATTGTTGGCATTGCCTTTGACGGCAATGGCTCAGGATACTGCCGAGGCTGCGGGCAGCACTGATACGGTGGCCGAACTTGCAACAGGTGTGAATACGGTATGGATGCTGCTTGCAGCAATGCTGGTGTTCTTCATGCAGCCGGGATTTGCATTGGTTGAAGCTGGTTTTACCAGAACGAAAAATACAGCTAATATCCTGATGAAGAATCTGGTGGATTTTATGGTAGGTTCTTTGTTGTTCTGGTTTATCGGTTTCGGATTTATGTTCGGTGTGGGAGGATTTGTAGGTGCTCCTCATTTCATTGATCTGGATATGATGGACAGCATTATTGACAATGGGTTACCTATAGAAGGCTTCCTTATTTTCCAGACTGTATTCTGCGCCACTTCCGCTACAATCGTATCGGGTGCAATGGCCGAACGTACCAAGTTCTCCATGTATCTGGTATATACCATAGCCATCAGTGTATTGATCTATCCTATTTCAGGACACTGGACTTGGGGTGGAGGCTGGTTGATGAACGGCGATGAAGGTTCATTCATGATGAATACTTTCGGATATGCGTTTCATGACTTTGCGGGTTCTACTGTGGTTCACTCTGTAGGTGGCTGGATTGCTTTGGTAGGTGCTGCTATCCTTGGTCCCCGTTTGGGTAAATACGGTAAGGACGGAAAATCAAGAGCTATTCCGGGACATAATCTGACTATTGCATGTCTGGGTGTGTTCATCCTCTGGTTCGGATGGTTCGGATTCAACCCGGGATCTCAGTTGGCTGCTGCTACATCAGGTGACCAGACTGCTATCTCACATGTGTTCCTTACCACTAACTTGTCGGCTTGCGCCGGAGGTCTTTTCGCTTTGATCGTGAGCTGGATCAAGTACGGCAAACCTTCCTTGTCACTGACATTGAATGGTATTCTGGCCGGTCTGGTCGGTGTAACTGCAGGCTGTGATCTTGTATCCCCGCTGGGATCAGTCATTATCGGTGCGGTTTGTGGAACAGTCATGATTTACTCGGTTGAAATTCTGGATCACAAGTTCCATATCGATGATCCGGTCGGAGCTTCTTCCGTACACGGTGTATGTGGTAGCTTGGGTACTATCATGACCGGTTTGCTTGCTGTAGACGGCGGTACTTTCTATGGAGGCGGATTCGGCTTCCTCGGTGCACAGATTTTCGGAGCATTGGTTGTAGGAGCATGGGCTGCTGTAATGGGATACATCATCTTCAAGATTCTTGATAAAGTTCACGGTCTGCGTGTTCCGGCAAGAGTTGAGGAAGAAGGATTGGATATCTACGAACATGGAGAATCCGCTTACAACAATTAATGATATAGATTTATTCCGGGCGGGCTTGGCCGCCTTCCCGGGAACAGATAAAGAGAAAAGTCTTTTTTTATTATAACAACTAATTAATGAAGTATTATGTCAAAATTAAGATTCAGAGTCGTTGAAAAAGCGTTTCAGTCGAAACCTGTGGAAGTACCCGCTCCAAGCGAACGTCCGAGCGAGTATTTCGGAAAGTATGTGTTCAACCGTGAGAAGATGTTCAAGTATCTGCCTAGCAAGGTATATGCCCGCTTGGTAGATGCTATGGATAACGGTGCTACCCTTGACCGTGAAATTGCCGATCAGGTAGCTGAAGGCATGAAGCGTTGGGCCATGGAACTGGGCGCTACACACTATACTCACTGGTTCCAGCCGCTGACTGAAGGCACAGCCGAAAAGCATGACGCCTTTGTAGAACACGACGGCAAGGGTGGAATGATGGAAGAGTTTTCAGGAAAACTGCTGGTTCAGCAGGAACCGGATGCTTCTTCTTTCCCTAACGGTGGTATCCGTAACACATTCGAAGCCCGTGGCTACAGTGCATGGGACCCGTCATC
>ULQU01022055.1_pt1 | contig 18949 bp, 9 predicted proteins | sample 1954841 | NCBI WGS metagenome assembly ULQU01 (sample SAMEA4835664, study PRJEB28245) | human gut metagenome | biome: gut microbiome; material: fecal sample | place: Denmark | collected 2008
CAGTCGGGGTGTCGATCGTATTATCGGTGTAGGTGAGGGGCTGATGGAAGCCGCTTCGCGTTTTGAAGTGGAGAAGACCTTTTTCCGTACGACAGCCGAACTGATTGAATCGGGCGTCTTGTCGTCTTTGCGTAATGAGGTGGTTCTCATTAAGGGGGCACGTGCCTTCCATTTTGATGAGATTACCGATCTGCTGGAACTGAAAGTACATGAAACGATTTTGGAAATCAATCTGAATGCGTTGGTAGATAACCTGAACTATTACCGTAACAAGCTGAAACCCGAGACGAAGATGGTCTGTATGGTCAAGGCTTCGGCTTATGGAGCCGGTTCGTTTGAGATAGCTAAGACACTGGAAGACCATCGGGTAGATTACCTGGCGGTTGCCGTTGCCGATGAAGGGGCCGATTTGCGTAAGGCTGGTATAGGCAGTTCTATCATTATCATGAATCCGGAGCTGACGGCCTTTAAAACCATGTTCGATTATAAGCTGGAGCCGGAAGTCTATAGTTTTCACCTGCTGGAAGAACTGATCAAGGCTGCCGAGCGTGAAGGTGTTTCCAATTTCCCTATTCATATCAAGATTGATACGGGTATGCACCGTCTGGGATTTGCTCCCGATGAAATGCCCCGGTTGGTAGACCGTCTGCACCGCCAGTCGGCTGTCATTCCACGTTCCGTATTTTCTCACCTGGTAGGAAGTGACTCCGAACGGTTCGATTCATTTACCCGGCGGCAGATCGAAACCTTTGAAAAAGCTGCGGCTGCCCTTCAGTCCGGATTTTCGCATAAGATTTTACGTCATATCTGTAATACGGCCGGTATCGAGCGTTATCCGGGGGCACAGTTTGATATGGTCCGGCTGGGAATCGGGTTGTATGGAATCGATCCGTTCACAAACCGCATCCTGCATAACATCAGTACATTGAAGACTACCATTCTGCAGATTCATGATGTTCCGGCCGATGAAACGGTAGGATACAGCCGTAAAGGGGTGTTGGAACGTGATTCGCGTATCGCCGCTATTCCTATCGGTTATGCCGACGGTCTGAACCGTCATCTGGGGAATGGACACGGATATTGCCTGGTGAACGGCAAGAAGGCTCCTTATGTAGGGAATATCTGTATGGATGTATGTATGATTGATGTGACCGACATCGACTGTAAGGAAGGCGATAAGGCTGTTATTTTCGGTGACGAACTGCCGGTTACCGTATTGTCGGATCTCCTGGATACGATTCCATATGAAATATTGACCAGTGTGTCGAACCGTGTGAAACGTGTCTATTATCAGGATTGATTGAAGGCGGATGCTGTACCGGATCTGCTGTTAGATAGAGAGGTAGAGGGTATTTTTCGAAGGGAAAAATACCCTCTGTCTTTATGTCTTTCCGGAGGGATTGGGAAAGATGAAGTTCTTTGTTACAGGATACGCAGTCGTTTCAATCGGAAGATAAAGTTGTCTGTGTCCGAAGATGAAGTTGTTTTTCTCAGGTCGTTGTTCTCTTTTTTGTTACATTTGTAACTAATGGTATCTAAATAGTTAAATCCTTAATCTGTATTATCATGAAATTGAAAAAGAAATTGAAAGTGCTGACTTTATTGGTCGCTATTATTATGTTTGGGCATATCTCTGTATCTGCCGAGAATTACCCTTATCGGAGTGATGTGTTATGGGTAACGGTTCCCGATCATGCCGACTGGCTTTATAAGACCGGTGAGAAAGCGGAAGTGGAGGTTCAGTTTTACCGCTATGGTATTCCTCAGGACGGGTTAAAAGTTAATTACGAGATAGCCCCCGACATGATGTCCGACGGGAAGACCGGTGAAGTGACTCTCAAGAATGGCCGGGCCGTCATTGATATGGGGACAATGAAACAGCCCGGTTTTCTGGATTGCCGTCTGACGGCTTCTATAGGTGACAAGAAATACAGTCATCATGTAAAGGTCGGTTTTTCTCCGGAAAAGCTTCAGCCTTATACGAAATTGCCGGCCGATTTCACTCAGTTTTGGGAAAAGAATATGGCTGAGGCAGCCAAATGTCCGATGAAATATACGCAGAAATATGTGCCGGAATATTCGACGGAAAAGGCCGATTGTTATTTGGTCAAGCTACAGTGTTTCCGTCCGGGGAATTACGTCTATGCCTATCTTACCCGTCCGAAAGCAGAAGGGAAATACCCGGTCGTGCTCTGTCCTCCGGGAGCGGGGGTGAAAACGATCAAGGAGCCTAAGCGTCATATCTATTATGCCGAAGAAGGTTGTATCCGGCTTGAAATGGAAATCCATGGTTTGAATCCGGAACTTCCCGAGCAGGATTTTAAGGATATTTCGGCTGCTTTTGGCAATTACCTGGTCAATGGAATAGACAACCGTGACAACTATTACATGAAGAAAGTATATATGGCCTGTGTGAGATGTATCGATTTCCTTACCTCTCTGCCCGATTGGGACGGTAAAAATGTAATTGTACAGGGAGGAAGCCAGGGAGGAGCGTTGGCTCTTATTACAGCCGGATTGGACAAGCGTGTGACAGCCTGTGTGGCCAACCACCCGGCATTGAGTGACATGGCCGGCTATAAGGCGGGCAGAGCCGGAGGCTATCCCCATCTTTTCAAGAATTACAAGGGTATGGACAAAACTGACATCCTGAATACGCTGGAATATTATGATGTAGTTAATTTTGCACGTCAGATCAAGGTGCCGGTGTATATGACGTGGGGATATAACGATAATACTTGTCCGCCTACAACCAGTTACATTGTCTATAATATTCTGGATTGCCCGAAAGAGGCGCTTATTACCCCTATCAATGAACATTGGACTTCGGAAGCTACGGAGTACGGGCATTTGAAATGGATTCAGAAGCATTTGAAATGAATGCTTCCGGAGAGTGAAAAAGAAATCCGGTCTGGCTTGTGGCCGGACCGGATTTCTTTTTGGCTTTCAGATCTTATATCTTGGAATCAAGATTCTACAGTTTCCGGATATTTTATACTTCAACCAGTTTATATTTAGGAACCATAATCTTCATCATGATCCAGCTGAACATATAGGCCAGAGAAGCTACGATAAATACAATCATATAACCGGCGTCGATACCTTCGAATCCCAGGAATGACATGTTGGTTTCCTTTGAATAGGTGAAGAGCAGACCGGAGCACTGGTTGAACAGCAGACAGCCTACACCACCGGCCATACCGCCGATACCGGTTACGGTTGCTACTGCCGATTTTGGGAACATATCACTTACTACTGAGTATACGTTTGCACTCCAGCTCTGGTGTGCGGCACCGATGATACCGATAATGATGATAGGATACCAGCATGAAACACTTCCTGCCGACTGTGCGAACAGACCGATTAGCGGGAAGAAGGCGAAGATCAGCATCGCTTTCATACGGCCTTTGTATGGGTCCATCTTTTTCTTTTCGATAAACATGGTCGGGAGATAGCTGCCGTACAGTGAAAGCATTGAAATCAGGTATAAGGTAAAGATCAGCATCTTACCCATGGTTGAGTCGGAAGTATATCCGTACACGTCGCGGATATAGGCCGGAGCCCAGAACAGGAAGAACCACCATACGCCGTCGGGCAAGAAACGTCCGAAAATGACAGCCCAGGTCTGGCGGAATGTGAATGCTTTCCAAAGACCGATTTTTGGTCCGTCATCTGTAGTTGCGCTTTTCTGTGTGTTTTCTGTAACGGTGTCCTGTTCAATATATGCCAGTTCTTCAGCATTGACATGCTTGCTTTTCTGAGGCTTGTCGTATACCTTGTAGAACAGAATCATCCATACCAGACCACATCCGCTCATGACGATGAATGCCATTTCCCATCCGAAGCTGCTGGCTACAACCGGAATGATGAACGGAGCGACCAATGCACCTATCTGTGCGCCGGCATTGAACAGACCGGTTGCAAAGCCACGGTCTTTCTTCGGGAAGTATTCGGCTGTAATCTTGATGGCTGAAGGGAAGTTACCCGATTCACCCATGGCAACAATACAGCGCATGAAGATGAATAACCATACACTGACGGTTGATATGGCAAGAGCGGTGTTTCCCACGGTTTTCAGCATAGCCAGATTTTCACGTGCTGCACCGAATGTGAGCATCCATTCACCACCGACGATTCCGTTAGTCAGGATACTGCAAATGGAATGTAGGGCAGCGCCCACAACCCATGTGCCGAAGCATATCAGATAACCTTTTTTAGTCCCTACCTTATCGATGAATTTACCGACAAACAACATGCTGATGGCATATACGATAGAGAAGACACCTGTAATTGTACCGTAGTTGGCATCGGTCCAGTTTAATTCGGGGGCGATGAAGTCCTTCCATGTCAGTGAAAGGACCTGACGGTCCATATAGGTGGCGGCGGTTGCCAGGAACAGCATCGTACAGATTACCCAGCGGTAGTTGGTCATTTTTCCGCCGGTTTCTTTAACATTACTCATTGTATAGAATTAGTTTTTTAGGTAAAAGTTTATAAATTAGATTTTTAGGGTTTTATCTCATTTCTGTGTATTCAATCTTGTCCATATCGCCATAATCCAGGTTTTCACCGGCCATACCCCATATAAACATGTAGTTGCTGGTTCCGGCTGCTGCATGGATTGACCATTCGGGTGACATGATGGCCTGTTCGTTTGCCAACCATACCAGGCGTTCTTGTTGAGGTTCACCCATCAGGTGGCAGATCATGTTACCCGGAGTAAGGTTAAAATAGAAATAGGCTTCGATACGACGGCTGTGTACGTGTGCCGGCATTGTATTCCATACACTACCCGGTTTAAGTTCGGTCAGTCCCATCTGCAACTGGCACGGGCCTTCTTCCAGTACATTGTTTACAATCAATTGGTTGATGACACGGTCGTTGCTGTCTTCCATCTTTCCGGCAGCGAATGAATTGGCTTTCAATGAGCCTTTACGTCCGTCCAGAGTAATCCATTGGGTCTTGTAAGCCTTATGTGCTGTAGCCGAGTTCAGATAAAATTTGGCAGGTTTGCTGGCATCTTTACTCTTGAAGGTAACTTTCTGGTTGCCTCTGCCGATATAGAGGGCTTCCTTGAAGTTCAGGTTATATTCCTTTCCGTCGACTGTTACAATACCTTCACCACCTATGTTGATGACACCTAATTCACGGTTGAACAGGAAATACGGGGCTTTCAAAGGATCGATGGTATCCAAGGTGAGTTCTTTATTCACCGGCATTGCACCACCAAAGATAAAGCGGTCATACATGGAATAGGTGAGGTTGATTTCATCTGGAGCCATAACCTTGTCCATCATGAAACTGCTGCGCAATCTTTCTGTATCGTAGGTTTTTACATCCTGCGGATTGCATGCTGTCTGGATTTTGTAACTGGTAATCTGGGCATTTCCTGATAAAGCGGTGATACCCAACATCATTGCGATTGCTAATTTTTTCATGTCTTTATGTTTTTATATTGTTTATTTATATTATTGATTGTTGCGACTTTCTTTTATGATTCTGCTCCGATTGAATATGGCCATAGCCAAAGTACAGAGAACCAGAATGATGGAGCCGATGATTTTCAGATTGTACATCAGATGGAATATAAGCCATGAGAAGAGGCTTGATGCGAAGTCCAGTGCTCCTCCCTGGAATCCGTCCGGTATTTTTACGGCCGAGTCGCCGGTCTTTTCGTATACGTCTTTCGCTGCCTGGGTAAAGAATGGGGCCAGGTCGGTTACAAAATAGAGGCCTACAATCAGTGCTACCAAACCGATAATAAAGGTTTTCAAGACATTACCGTTTGTGATTGGAAGAACTGCCGGGAACAGATAGAACATACCGGCCAGTGAAGCCAGAGGAAGGAATTGGTTGCCCGGCAAAACGACAGACAGGAATAATGTTACCGGAATCAGCAGCAGGGAAACTACCAGTGTGGTAGGATGTCCGATAACCAGAGCCGGACTCATTCCGATATTCAGACCGGCGCTGTTCTTGAACTTGCGGGCAATCAGTTCACGTGTTGCGTCTGATATCGGGCGCAGACCTTCGATGAACAATGCCGTGACACGTGGAATAAGTTCCATTACGGCTCCCATCTTGATACCCAGTCCCAAGATAGAGGGAATATTGTCAACCAGCTGCCGGCTGTTTTCACAGGCAAGGGCACCGATGGCGCATCCGACGATAACTCCCAGGAATAGAGGTTCTCCCATAATGCCGAATTTCTTTTTCATGCCTTCAGCGTCGATATAGAGTTTGTCGAAACCAGGAATCAGATCCAATGCCTTGTTGATGACTACAGCAAAGGGAACGAAACCTTGGCAGAACGGTTGTGGTATGGATATTCCGTCCATCTTATCGTAATATGATTGGAATTGCTTGCTGGTCAGATCGGCCATGACCAACGTGATGATATAGCAGATGATGGCAGCAAAGAATCCCCACCAGATATTGTCGGTTGCGAAGTAGACTACTGCTCCGATAAAGGCAAAATGCCAATAGTTCCATAAATCGATGTTGACGGTCTTTGTTGTTTTGGTCAGCAACATTACGATATTGACTGCCAGACATACCGGAATGATGAAGGCTCCTACCGATGTGTTATAGGCAACAGATGCGGCGGCTGGCCATCCCATATCAAAGATTCCCAGACTTAATCCGTAAATTTCGGTTACTTTTTTCAGTGGATCTCCCAGACTACTGGTCAGAAGGGCTGTAATGACAGAGAGTCCTACAAATCCGACTCCGACTAATAAACCGCTTTTTAAAGCTTTTCCGAATTTAATACCTATGCATACTCCGAGTATTGTAAAAATAATAGGCATCATAACGGCCGCGCCCAGGCCGATGATATAACTAAAAACTTGTTCCATATTCTTCTGTTTGTCTTTCTATAAATAGAGGTTTAGGGTTAATAAATAAAATGTTTTGCATCAAAAGTACTTTGTTTTCTTATAATTTGCAATTCATTTAGTGTTAAAATCTTAATTAAATCAAATTAATAACATTTTTTTCAGTGTTCGTACACAATTTTTTTAGTGTTCGCACACAATAATTATAAGAGGTGGTTAATTAATCTACTTATAAGCACAGAAAATCCACATCTGTTACATGGGTTATTTGTTATATTTGTCAATAGAAATAACTTTAATATTAAGATATGGGAAACAAAGGAATAGTATTGGGGTGTCTGGGAATGTTCGCCTTCCTGTTTGGAGGTATACAGGCTAAGGCCGATATTGTGGAACAGCAGAAGCCGTGGTCGGTGAGAATGGCCGAATCGGAAATGGTGCGCTGGCCGGAGTCCTGGCAGCTGGATTTCCAGCCTGCATTGAAGTGGGATTATTGTCACGGGTTGGAACTGGGGGCTATGCTCGATGTCTATGACCGGTATGGTGATTCTAAGTTTTTTGATTATGCAGTGGCCTACGCCGATACGATGGTAAATGCCGACGGAACGGTAAAGAAATACAAGTTGGCAGATTACAGTCTCGACCGTGTAAATTCGGGAAAGATTCTGTTCCGTATTTATGAGCAGACAAAAGATAAAAAATATAAGAAGGCGCTTGATCTGTTCAGAAGTCAGTTCGACGGTCAGCCACGTAACGCCGACGGTGGATTCTGGCATAAGAAGATTTATCCGCATCAGATGTGGCTGGACGGAGTATATATGGGTGCACCTTATCTGGCGGAATATGCTTTCCGGAATAATGAGCCGGATTCTTATCAGGAGGTAATCAGACAGATAAAGCTGGCAGCTTTGCATACATACGATCCGAAAACTGGCCTGTATCGGCATGCCTGCGATGTAAGTAAGACTGAAAAGTGGGCGGATAAGTCTACTGGGCAGTCTCTTCATACTTGGGGGCGTGCTTTGGGATGGTATGCTATGGCCATTGTCGATGCGCTTGACTATATCCCTTTGCATGAGGAAGGGCGTGATTCGGTTCTGGCCATATTCGACAATATAGCCAAGCAGCTCAAGAAATACCAGAGTCCGGAAGGTTTGTGGTATCAGGTGATGGACAGAAGCGGTGATGAAGGCAATTATCTGGAGTCTTCATGTTCGTCCATGTTTGTCTATTCCTTGTTGAAAGGAATCCGCAAAGGTTATCTGCCGGCTTCATATTTTTCGGTTGCACGGAAAGGATACGAAGGGATTCTGAATGAGTTCATTAAGGTAGATGATAACGGGTTGGTGTCGATTACGAAAGCATGTGCGGTTGCGGGCCTTGGCGGCAAGGTCTATCGTTCGGGTGATTATGACTATTATATCCATGAACAGATCCGTGACAATGATCCGAAGGCTGTCGCTCCGTTTATTATGGCCTCATTGGAGTGGGAACGTTTGCCGAAAGAACAGAGGCGCTTTGCGGAACCTCGCCAGTTGGTGGTGGCTCAGGACGGTTCCGGTGATTACCAGACAATAGCCGAGGCATTGGAGGCGATAAGGGCTTTTATGGACTTTGATGTGAAAATTTATGTGAAGTCCGGAATATATAAGGAGAAGCTGGTTGTTCCTTCATGGATCCAGAATGTGGAGATTATAGGTGAGGATGTCAACAATACGGTTATTACTCATGCCGATCATGCCAATATGAACCGTATGGGAACTTTCCGCACCTATACGGTTAAGGTAGAGGGAAGCCATATCACTTTCCGTAACATTACGATTGAAAACAATGCTCCCCGGTTGGGACAGGCGGTTGCCCTGCATACGGAGGGTGATTGTCTTCGTTTCATCAATTGCCGTTTTCTGGGTAATCAGGATACGGTATATACCGGAGTGGCCGGTACCCGTCTTTATTTTGACCATTGTTATATTGAAGGGACTACCGATTTTATATTCGGACCGTCTACAGCCTGGTTCGAGGAATGTGTCATTCATAGTAAGGCCGATTCTTATGTGACTGCAGCTTCTACACCACAGAATGTCATGTATGGTTACGTGTTCAACAAATGCAGGCTGACTGCAGATGATTCTGTAAGTAAAGTTTATCTAGGACGTCCGTGGAGACCTTACGCCTATACCTTGTTTATGAATTGTGAGTTGGGTAAACATATTGTTCCGCAAGGCTGGAACAACTGGAGGAACAAGGCTAACGAAAAGACTGCACGTTATGCAGAATTTAAGAATTCAGGAGAAGGAGCAGATTTATCAGGACGTGTGGCTTGGTCACGGCAACTGTCTGATAAAGAAGTGTCTGAAATAAATCTAGATTCGGTCTTCTCGACAACAAGTGAATGGAATCCTTGTAAATAAAAACAATTATTATATAACTAAAAACAAAAAATGCACATAGAAGGATGTGTTTAAAATGAACTTTGCCGACTGAAAATTTTTTAATGACACTATTTTAAACACATCTTTTTTATGTATTATCAACAAAAACTGAGAAGAAATGTTTTGACTTTCTTGTTGGGCTTGTTTTGTCTTGTTTCTTTTGCACAAGGGCAGCAGGTTCAAGGTGTCGTGAAAGACAAGACAGGAGAGCCGATGATCGGCGTAAACGTATTGGTAAAAGGTACTACAAACGGTACTATTACAGGTATTGACGGTGATTTTATTCTTACAGGAGTAAAGAAATCGGATGTATTGTCTTTTACTTATATCGGTTATAAGGGAAAAGAAGTCAAGTATGAAGGTCAGGCTACCTTAAATGTAACCATGGAAGAGGATTCCGAGACTCTGGATGAGGTTGTGGTGATCGGTTATGGTACAGTCAACAAGCGTGATTTGACTGGTGCAGTTGCTTCAGTCAGCTCAGAAAAGATTGCTGCGGTTCCGGTTTCCAGTGCGGCAGAGGCTTTGACCGGTAAACTGGCTGGTGTGAACATTACTACAACTGAAGGTTCTCCTGATGCAGAGATGAAGATACGTGTACGTGGAGGTGGATCCTTGTCGCAGGATAATTCTCCGTTATATATAGTTGATGGTTTTCCTGTATCAAGTATCAGTGATATCGCTCCGTCTGAAATTCAGAGTATTGACGTATTGAAAGATGCTTCTTCAACAGCTATCTATGGTGCCCGTGGTGCAAACGGTGTAATTATCGTGACTACAAAGAGTGGTTCTGAAGGTAAGACTCAGGTGGATTTCAACGCTTCTTATGGATTCAAAAAGGTAACTAAGTTGGTTAAGGTGATGAGTCCTTATGACTATGTAGCTTATCAACACGAATTGGGGTCTACGGATTATGGTAATTATCAGGATCTGGATATCTGGAAGTCGGTTGAAGGTGAAGATTTCCAGGATGAAATCTTCGGTCGTACCGGTAACCAGACTCAATATAACGTAAATGTGAGCGGCGGTAGTAAGCAGATCAAATATAATGTAAGCTACGCTCACAACGGTGAGGAAAGTATTATGTTGGGATCCGGTTACAGCAAAGATAACATCAATGCAAAGATCAATGCAGAATTGAGTAAATGGATGACATTGGATTTTAATGCTCGTATGAGTTATACTACAATTGATGGATTGAGTGGTGGTGCCGATACAAACGAATCTAATGCTGCAAATTCAATTGTAGCCAATTCGGCCCGTTTCCGTCCTGTTGATCCGCTGACCTCCAATTCTGATGATGATGAAAATAATACAGGTACTCAGAAGGATCCGTTGGAACGTCTGCTTGCTACTTATAAGAAAAAATCTACTCTCAATCAGAATTATAACGTAGGTTTGAACTGGAAGCCATTCAAGAATATTACAATCCGTTCTGAATTCGGTTATGGATGGAAATATGAAAATACGGATCAGGTATGGTCGTCTGACGCAGTCCAGAATTCAAAACTGGGTTATAACGGTCAGCCGCAGGCAGTATTTAACCGTGATGTGACCAAGAACTGGCGTAATGCGAATACCATTACTTATGACAACAAGAAAATGTTTGGCGGACGTGACCGCTTGAATGTCCTGTTAGGTCATGAAGTAAGCAGCAGTCAGGAAACGACTTTGGAAAATACTTCTGTTGCTTTTCCTACATCTATGACTATTGATGAAGTTCTGGCTAATATGGGTGCCGGTACTGCATTGCCTAACCAGACCAATATTGGTATCAAAGATAATATGGTATCTTTCTTTGGACGTGCGAACTATACATTGATGGACAAATATCTGATGACAGTAACAGTACGTGCCGATGGTTCCAGCAAGTTTGCTAAAGGTAATCAATGGGGTGTTTTCCCTTCTGCAGCATTGGCTTGGCGTATTTCGGATGAAGCATTCATGAAAAACACTTCCAAGTGGCTGTCTAACCTGAAATTGCGTCTGAGTTTCGGTACAGCCGGTAATAACCGTATTAACTCAGGTTTGATGTACAGCACGTTCTCTTTGTCTGGAAACACATCGAAGGCACCTTTCTTTGATGAAAACCGTGGATCTATGTTGGAACATGGAACTACCCTTTCTAATCCGGAACTGAAATGGGAGACTACCATTACACGAAACTTGGGTATTGACTTCGGTTTCTGGAACAACCGTCTGTCGGGTTCTGTCGATGTTTATTGGAATACGACAAAAGACCTGCTTATGCAGACTGAGATTCCGTCCAATACCGGTTACAGCTATCAGTACCAGAATTTCGGTAAGACCTCGAATAAAGGTGTCGAATTGTCGTTGAATGCTGTGATGCTGGATAAGAAGAATGCCAGTTTGAATTTCAATTTCAATATTTCTTATAACAAGAACCGGATTGATGAATTGAACTCTGATAATCCGTGGCAGCAGTCTTATTCATGGGCTGGTAGTACATTGGCCAAATATGAAAACTATTGTGTGGAAGAAGGTGGTAGCCTGGGAGAAATCTGGGGGTATAAGACAAACGGTTTCTTTACAGCTTATGACCCGGTATCTAATCCGAACGGTGAATTGGTGCTGAACGGTACCAGTTGGGCATTGAGAGACGGTATCCAGGATAACAGTAAATCAATTACCGGTGGTACTTTGTATCCGGGTGCATTGAAGTTGGTATGTGATGAGAACGGTGAACCGGTAAAACAGAGACTGGGAAATACGGTTGCTCCTGTAACCGGTGGTTTCGGTTTTGATGGAACAATCGGTAACTTTGATTTTAACCTGTTCTTCAATTATTCGGTAGGTAACCAGATTATTAACGGTACCAAGTTGGCTTTGTCATTCTACACCGGTTCGGCCAAAGGTTATAACCTGAATAACGATTTCTCTTTGGCAAACGGCCGTTATACTTGGATTGACCCGAGTACAGGTCTGAATCTGGGACGTCCTAGTGTCAATACGATTGAAGCTTACGGAGGTGCTGAAAATTTGATTGCACGTCTGAATGAAATCAATGCGAATGCTGCTATCTATAATCCGGCTGCAGTTTCAACTATGCAGTTGACAGACTATGCTGTTGAGGATGCTTCATTCTTGCGTATCAATAATATTACTGTAGGTTATACATTGCCGAAGTCATGGGCTAAGAAAGTGTTTGCCCAGAGAATCAGAATCTATGCGACAGGTTATAATTTATATTGTATTACAAATTATTCTGGTGCAGATCCTGAAGTGGATACAAGTAGTAAGAAAAATCCGATGAACCCGGGTGTTGACTATGCTGCATATCCGAAGAGCCGTTCATTTGTCGGTGGTATCAATGTTACATTCTAAAAAACAATATTAAGTTTGGAGATTATTTTATGAAAAATATAGTAAAACTGTTTATTCTGGGTGCCGGGGTCCTTTCAACAACAGCCTGCTCCGATTTTCTGGAACAGAATTCACCTTCGGACCTGACTTCTGAAACCATATCTCAGTCTAGTTATTATACAGGACTGACTATTAATAAGATTTATGGTGACCTGACAAATGACATTACTTATTCACAGGCAATTCCTATCATTTGGGGATTGAATTCCGACTGTGAATTGGTGGATGGTTGGGGAGATGATGCTGTCAATTCTTCCAGTGAACGTGGTAACATGAATTATAACGCAAATCCGGGCTGGTCTAAGTTAAGTGATATGTGGACCAAAATGTACGGCGCTATCGAGAATGCCAATCTGGCTATTGACATGGTCAATAACAGCCCGTTGGTTGCGGCTGGAGGTTCTGAGGCGACTACCATGCTGCGTTATAAGGGAGAAGCCCTGACATTGCGTGCCATGCTTTATCTGGATCTGATCCGTTTCTTTGGGGATATTCCGATGAAACTTGAACCGAGTCAGTCTGATTTGAGTAATGCATATCTGGCAAAGACCGACCGTGATGTCATCATGGACACTTTGATGGTCAATTTGAAGGAGGCCATTGAGTATCTGCCATGGGCCGGTGAAGTTTCTACATACACTACCGAACATGTAACCAAGGGTTATGCGCATGCCTTGCTGGCACAGATTGCTTTGACCCGTGCAGGATGGGCCATCCGTGAAAAGGCGAAAGAAGGCTATGAAACTGCTACTTATTCGGATCCTACCTATCCAACTCAGCGTTGTGATGCCGCTACCCGTAAGGCAATGTATGAACTGGCATTGGAACATTTGAGCGCAGTAGTTTCCAATTCTACACATAATCTGAATCCGTCGTTCGAGAATGAATGGTATCTGCTGAATCAGCGTGAACTTGATCAGACTTACCGTGAAAATATTTTTGAAATTCCTATGGGACTGGGTGTCAGCGGTGAATTGGGTTATACTGTCGGGGTCCGTATAAACGGTGCGAGTGCCTATTACGGTGCCAAGGGTAATTCATCTGGTAAGATGAGAGTGACTGCCCCGCTGTTCTGGTCGTACGACAAGAAGGATCAGCGTCGTGACATTACTTGTGCAATGGTTGAGTTGAAGGAAGAGAATGGTGCTATTAAGGAAAGTATTATTAAAAATGATCCTTTTGCCATTTATGTAGGTAAATGGGATGTCCGTAAGATGGATGAGGAATGGCGCCAGTCGGCTATCGCCACGGGTAATGCTAAATGGATGACCGGTATCAATGTTGTCCGTATGCGTTATTCTCAGGTATTGCTGATGTATGCAGAAGTCATGAACGAACTGGCCGGTCCTGACGGAAGCTATAGCGGTGATGCCGGTTTGACAGCCCGTCAGGCATTGAAGGAGGTTCATTGCCGTGCGTTTGCCGATGCCGATAAGGCCGATGCCGAAGTTTATGTTAACGGAATCGCTGCAACGAAAGATGCTATGTTCGATGCTATCGTCGATGAAAATGCATGGGAACTTGCCGGTGAAGGAGTACGTAAATTTGACCTGATCCGTTGGAATCTGCTGGCTGAGAAGATCAATGAATTTAAAGATGTATACGTATCTCAGATGCAAGATGAGGTGAACGGTTATCCGGAGAAGATTTATTTCAATTATTCGGATGCTGCACAGACTACTATAGATATGTCAAGTGTTACCTGGTATGGTCTGCCTGAAGGAAAATCTGATAAAGATTATGATGGCAGTAAGGATTTCTTCGGTAAAGAGAGGACGGATAATACCCAAAAGTATCTGAAGATCAATCTTCCTTCTATTTCCAGTGGTCTTGTGGGGGACAATGTAGAAGTTATCAACCGTTATCTGCTGCCGATCGGATCAACTACGATTTCTGCTGCTGGCGGAGCATTGCATAATTCTTACGGATATACAGATTAATCATTGCAAATCAAATAAAGGAATAAAAGATGAAAAACATTAAATATATTGCTGGTACAGGAGTTTTGATGCTTATGTCTGCATTCAGCTTCGTTTCATGTACCGATGGTAATGATTGGGATGTAGACAAATCTTACGACCGTGTATTCAGTGTGCAGGAAGACAAGATTTCTGTGTCGGAAGATGCTACTACTGCCGAAGTGTCATGGACTACTGTAACCGGTGCTACAAGTTATATCATTGAAATCAGTACCGATAGTCTTTATAACGATATTGAGATGGGTGGTTCTAATGCTGTGGTGTACGGTTCAGACAATTCAATTGTTGAAAGTCCGTATGTCATTACAGGTTTGAAGGTTGATACAAAGTATTTCTTGCGTATGAAGGCTGTAGCCGACGGCAAGCAGGATTCCAGATGGTCGTATCTGGATGACTATAGTTTTACGACAAAGACAGAGCAGATTTTTGAATCACTTTCCGGTAATGATTTGAAGGCTGAATCTGTGACTTTGCGTTGGGAGGCTGGAGCCGATGTAGAACGAATCGATATTACTGATGCCAATGGAGCGGTAGTCGTTTCTTATAACCTGTCGGCCGATGAGAAAACAGCCGGAACTGCTACAATTTCAGGTCTGACTCCGTTGACCTCTTATACAGCTACGCTGTACTTGGGTGAAACCAAACGTGGGGTACTCGAATTTACAACAACAGCACAGGTTCCAGATGCGGACTTTACATACAATTTGGCTGCAAGTGATTCGTTGAATAATGCAGTTCTGGAAGATCTGTTGGCTCAAGGTTATCAGACAGTGAATGTTACTTTGGCAGCAGGTGCCAAATATTACAATGAAGAAACTCTGGATATTCCTGACGGAATGTCTGTAACGTTCTTCGGTATGCCGGGAGATAAACAGGCTGTGGTAGGAGTCAAGAATTTCAATCTGGAAGGAACACATGCATTTGTCAATTTTGAAAATGTTGAATTGACGGGTGAGTATGGTGAATATATCATCAATCAGGATGTTGAAGCTACGGTTGGTACCGTCAAGTTCAGTAACTGCTTTATTCATGACTTCAAGCAGTGTCCTGTCAGAATGAAGGAATCGGATGCCAAAGTGATTAATGAACTGATCTTCGAAAAATGTACGGTATATGGTTCTACAAGCAGAACATACAGTTTGGTTCATGTGGATGCCGGAAGCGGTAAGGGTACGATTCAAAATGTCCGCTTTACCCAATCTACTATCGTCTATACGGGTAAGAGTTTTGTATACAGTAAGAATACTAACTTCACTTCGCTGGTTATTGAAGATTGTACGTTAAGTAAGGTAATCGGTAGCGGTGATTATCTGTTGGATTGTGGCAGCGATTCTTACGGCCCTTCCGAAGGTGTTACCATCAAGAATACAATTCTGGGTAGTACGGCAACCGAAACGACAAAAGGTATCCGTGCTTCAGGCAATGTGACTGTTGACAATTCATACCAGACAAGTGACGTTTATTTCACAGGCAATAAATTCAGCGGACTGACGGATTATGAAGGAACAGAGGCACAGTTGTTCCAGGATCCGGCTAATTTTGACTTTACTATCATTGATAACAGCTTTGCCGGTAAAGACAATTGCGGTGATCCGCGCTGGTATAAAAAATAACGTATAAGGTTATTGTATTGTAATAGAAGGAGATATGTCTTCCTGACATATCTCCTTTTTTAATGATTCTCTGTAGGGAGAGAAACATTTCAGATGTCTTGTCTTTACCCGATAACTATTTCCTTAATTCTATTATTAATAATATGTCAAATAACTGTATAAGCGTTTTATGCGCTTTTTTTCTGCTTACTTTTATTTCGTGTTCAGGTGATGAACCCAAGTTGGGTAATACTCCGGATGCCAATCCGGAAAATCCTACACCTGAAAAACCAGGTGATGATGGCAGTGCCTCTACCCTTCCGGAGTATGATGCTCCTGACCGTTCCAGAATTATCGCATTTCCCGGTGCTTATGGAGCCGGCCGTTATACGGCAGGAGGTGCCGGAGGCAAGGTCTATGTTGTCTCTTCATTGAAAGATGACGGCTCTGTCGGAACATTACGTCATGCTGTGGAGGCTTCGGGAAAAAGAACCGTGGTCTTTGCTGTAGGCGGAGTCATCGAATTGGCCAAACAACTGGTGATAAAGAATGATGATATAACAATAGCCGGACAGACAGCTCCGGGAGCAGGAATCTGCTTGAAAAACTATACGTTACGGGTAAATGCCAATAATGTCATTATCCGTTTCATCCGTTGCCGTATGGGGGATGAGTGTAAGACTGAAGACGATGCGATGAACGGTTATCAGAGTTCCTATCCGGGCAAGAAGAACATCATTATCGATCATTGCTCCATGAGCTGGAGTACCGATGAATGTGCCTCTTTTTACGGGAATACAGATTTTACCATGCAGTGGTGTATCGTAAGTGAGAGTCTGACCAACTCGGTCCATGTCAAAGGAGGACATGGATATGGAGGCTTGTGGGGGGGTAGTCCGGCTACTTTCCATCATAATCTGCTGGCACATCACAGTAACCGTACACCACGTCTCTGCGGAAGCCGCTATTCGAACCGTGCGGACATGGAAAAGGTGGAATTGTGCAACAATGTGGTCTATAACTGGGCGAGTGAAGGTGCATACGGTGCACAGGGAGGTTCTTATAATATCCTGAACAATTATTATAAACCGGGTCCTGTAGCGGCACCCAAAAAGGTACATTGCCGTTTCTTTACAGCCTATGTCGATGACGGAGAGAACAACCAGGCTAAAGGGGTAGCAGGGATGTTTTATCTGGCCGGGAATTACATAGATAATTCACGTACCGATCTTTCCAGCAGCCAGCAGAAGGAGATAGCGGCAGCCAATGCCGACAATACCTGTTCTACGGCGTTTGTTGTCAAGAATGACGAAGTCCCGGCTAAAGGATTGCTGTTAGCTTCACGGGTCGAGATTTCGGATGATTATACTTATCTGCAGTCGGCAAAGGATGCATACGAATCTGTTCTGGCCTATGCGGGAGCTTCTGACAAACGTGATGCAATCGATACCCGTATTGTAAAGGAGACACGCGAGGGAACGTACACGTACCATGGCTCGAATGGAAGTGATTACGGATTCATCGATACCCAGAAGGATGTGGAAGGATGGGCTGAATATATTGAGACCCGAAGCTCATTGGCTGATACCGACCAGGATGGTATGCCTGATGACTGGGAAAAAGAGAAAGGGTTGGCCCCGGATGATGCATCTGACGCTGTAAAATACAATTTAAGCAAGGAATATACCAACTTGGAAGTTTACTTGAATGAGTTGGTCAAAGATTTATACCCTGAATTTTAAAGGCTTGTTTTATTTTCAGGCCGGTATATCTTTCATCCGTGTAGAATAAATGAAGGTTTCTGGTGGAATTTTTGTGTATATGACTAAAAATACGGCAGATAAAACATATTTTTTATGTCCGGTCATAAAGAAATGTTTATTTTTGGACGTTTTTCTGATGTAATTTGTTGATATTAAAATAATGTGCTTCTATGAAAAATGTATTGTTTAGCATTTCTTTTCTGGCATTGACTATGTCTTTGGCTTCGTCACCTATGTCGGCATTACCGGCGGTCGGCGGAGGGGTTGTCCCCTTGAAGGAGTATCCGGCTCCCGACCGTTCACACATCCCGGCATTTCCCGGAGCAGACGGGGCAGGCAAGTATACATCCGGTGGAGCAGGTGGAAAGGTTCTTGTGGTCCGTTCGTTGAAAGATGACGGGTCGGAAGGGACTTTGCGTTGGGCTATTCGCAAGAAGGGGCCGCGTACCATTGTTTTTGCGGTAAGTGGAATTATTGAGCTGACCGAACCGTTGAAGATACATAACGGTGATGTGACAATTGCGGGGCAGACGGCTCCGGGAGACGGTATCTGTCTGAAGAACTATACGTTCAATATCCAGGCCGATAATGTAATTGTCCGTTTTATCCGTTCACGGATGGGGGCCGATGCCAAACGGAAAGGAGACGATGCGATGAATGCGTTCCAGAATCACCGGAATATCATCATCGACCATTGTTCCATGAGCTGGAGTACCGATGAATGTGCTACGTTCTATGACAACAGTAACTTTACTCTGCAATGGTGTATCATCAGTGAAAGCCTGGCCAATTCCATTCATGAAAAAGGGGCTCATGGATATGGTGGCATCTGGGGAGGACAGACAGCTTCTTTTCATCATAATCTGTTGGCAAACCATACCAACCGTACCCCGCGTCTGTGTGGCAGCCGTTATACAGGTAAGCCGGAGGAAGAGAAGGGGGATCTGTTCAATAATGTAATCT
>ULQU01008312.1_pt1 | contig 18506 bp, 15 predicted proteins | sample 1954841 | NCBI WGS metagenome assembly ULQU01 (sample SAMEA4835664, study PRJEB28245) | human gut metagenome | biome: gut microbiome; material: fecal sample | place: Denmark | collected 2008
TTTTACGTCCTCCGAAACGAGAATGTTTCACACAACCCACATTGAAAAGTTCCTTCACACGTAGTAGGAAATTACGTTCGTCTTCAGGTTCTGGCAATTCACCTACCACCCCCGAACCCACCTGATTCCATGAGTTTCGTAACGGGTACAGATCATATGCCGGTTCCTCGTACGGATGTGCCGCCACAAGAGCTTTCACAACACGCTCTTTACGGAAAGCTGGAAGTATGGTCTCAATCCTGACTTCGGGCTCCACATGAAATTCTCCCTTAGTACCGCAGTAAGGGTGTGTACCCTCACCGGCACGGAAAGTTCCCCTCCCTTCCAGATTATAGCTGCATGCATCGTAATTGCCTATGCATCCGCATCCGGCATCAAACAGAGCCTTGCGTACATCATCGGCCTTTTCCTGTGGAACAAAAGTCACCAGCTTCAGCAAAACATCCTCCTTGGGTTCCAGAATTTGGAGATTTTGCATTCCGATTTTCCCGGCAATCTTATAATTCACTCCCTGAGGAGCGTTATCCAAGTTGGTATGCATGGAAAAAACCACAATGTCATGCTTGATAGCTTTCATCACACAACGCTCGACATAGTCTCTCCCGGTAAGCGACTTGAAACCTTTGAACACAAGCGGATGATGAGAAATAACCAGATTACAGCTTTTCTCTATTGCTTCATCGATCACAGCTTCAGTAACATCCAGACACAACAATGCCCCTGTAGCTTCCGCGTCTGTCAATCCGATTTGCAATCCGGCATTGTCGAATCCGTCCTGCAAAGGCAGAGGCGCGAACATCTCAAGGGCACTTACAATTTCCTTAATTTTCATGTTTCGCGAAAATTTTCATGCAAAGATAAATAATTTTCGGAACATATTCCCGAACTATTCCGGCTATTTTTCTGATTTTTCATCATTTAAGACCGAATATACCGATCTTACAATTTGATTTTCTCCAAATCATCGGGCACCCAGACACGACCATCGAACTGACTCCGGGCTTCTTCCGTATACCTTTCTTTCCGGGTTTCCAGTGTTTTGTCTTCAGTATGATAGAGTAACAGATTACTGACATTCAACGTTGAAGCCAGACGTCCGGCGTCAAGCGCAGTACTATGGTGCTTTTCATAAGGCTTGAAACGATCTCTGTCAGCATATAGACAGAAGGCTTCCGACAAAAGCCAATCGGCCCCTTCCACATAACACCTGTTCTGTTCATTATAAGGTTCATCTCCCAAACAGACAAGCTTCTTGCCATCGGGCAACACCGCCAGAAAGCCAAATTGCTTTTCCTTGGTAGAATTGATATCGAAACATTGTAGTTTGAAGTCGGCAGCATCAAAGCACTCGCCGTCTTTCACTTCACAAAGCTCTATCCCATTACCCAGAAAGGCAACAATTTTTTTCGGCAACGTCATCCGGCAGATCCAATCGACTACCTGTATGACCTTATCATGCGTATAGACCTTGAACGTCTCCTGATATACCCCCTGTTGCATGCGCTGCGCAATGGTCCGGATTATCCAGATTACCCCCAATACATGGTCGGTATGTGCATGTGTAACAAACATCTCATGAATCTGTCCGATACTGATTCCTGACTTCTCAAGCTGTACCAATATGCCATTTCCACCACCGGCATCCACCAGCAGGACATGTCCACCATGTGACATGGCAAAACACGTATTATAACAATGAGTTACGGCGGCATTTCCCGTACCTAACATAATCAATTCCGTATGATTATCTGTTGTTTCCATATATCATCCTATGTAAAGAAACAGGGGAACACTTCTTTTTTATAAGAATGTTCCCCTACAAGTATTAAAATAAATCAATCTCACGTATCGTGGCTAAAATAACTTGGCAAGTACGGCATCAATATGCCCGCGCGAACAATACACGACGAGCCGACGGCTTACCAGTAAGCATATCTACACCAGGAGTCAAGCTCTCTTCATCTGCTTCGAACGGAAGACAACGAATAGTAGCCTTGGTTTCCTCCTTTATACGGTCTTCCGTTTCCGGAGTACCGTCCCAGTGAGCAAGGATAAAACCACCCTTTTCAATCTGTTCCTTGAATTCATCATAAGTATCTACCTTAAAGATGTGTTCATTACGGAACTTCAGTGCTTTCTGGTAAATATTGCTTTGGATATCCTCCAACAGACTCTTTACATATTCTTCAATACCGTCACAACTGCGTGTCTCTTTTTCCAACGTATCACGGCGCATAACTTCTATAGTATTGTTTTCCAAGTCACGGCCACCCATAACCAGACGCACAGGAACACCTTTCAGTTCGTAATCGGCAAACTTGAATCCAGGACGCTTGTTGTCGGCATTGTCATATTTGACCGAAATTCCCATTTCGCGCAATTTTGCAGCAATCCCTTCCACTTTAGCATCAATCTGTTTAAGTTGCTCATCGTTTTTATAAATAGGAATAATGACTACCTGAATAGGAGCCAGATGCGGCGGCAACACAAGTCCGTTATCATCAGAATGTGTCATAATCAATGCACCCATCAGACGGGTTGACACACCCCATGAAGTTGCCCACACATAATCCAACTTATTGTTCTTGTCAACAAACTGGACATTGAACGCCTTTGCAAAATTCTGACCCAAGAAATGCGATGTACCGCATTGGAGGGCTTTACCGTCCTGCATAAGACCTTCTATCGTATAGGTATCCAAAGCTCCGGCAAAACGTTCGTTGGCCGACTTCACACCCTTAATGACCGGAACAGCCATGTATTTCTCAGCAAATTCTCCATATACGCGCAACATCTTCTGTGCTTCAGCTTCAGCCTCCTCACGAGTAGCATGAGCGGTATGTCCTTCCTGCCACAGGAATTCGGCTGTACGCAGGAACAGACGTGTACGCATTTCCCAACGCATAACGTTAGCCCACTGATTGATCAGGATAGGCAGGTCACGATATGAATTGATCCAATTCTTATATGTACTCCAGATAATGGTTTCTGAAGTCGGACGGATAATCAGTTCCTCTTCCAGCTTTGCAGCAGGATCTACAATGACTCCTGAACCGTCTTCTGCATTCTTCAGACGATAGTGTGTCACCACAGCACATTCTTTTGCAAAGCCTTCCACGTGTTCCGCTTCACGACTTAAATATGATTTTGGAATCAGCAGAGGGAAATAAGCGTTTACATGTCCTGTAGCCTTGAACATATCGTCCAACTGACGCTGCATCTTTTCCCAGATGGCATATCCGTAAGGCTTGATGACCATACATCCGCGCACCGGAGACTGTTCTGCCAGATCTGCCTTTACCACCAGATCATTATACCATTGTGAATAATTTTCACTTCTTTTGGTAAGTTCTTTCAGTTCTTTTGCCATAATTAGTGTATTTTTTTTCTTCTTTTGCTTTTTGGCGTTGCAAAAATATAAAAAAGGCGGATAAAGCCACCCAAAAAGCCAAAATTTATTTAATTCTGATAGTCAAAATACCACCAATAGGTATCTCCATACTCTCTACGCATCCTGTTTTTCTCTTCCTGAGGCAACTTGAATGTTTTTTGTAAAGCACAATATCCGGCATACCGCTCAAGCATAAGCGTATCAACCACCTGCATAGGGAATCCGGAATGACCGGCAGCGTACATAATGAGAGCTTCCCTGTAATACCGGGGCAATTCCTCATCAGGTTCATAGAAATCGGCTACCGCCCTGGCAAATTCATCAAGCTCCTTATCGAGCAATAAGGCCGAAAGATAATAATCAAGGGCAGTAAATTTACCCGTACCCTTATAGCAGATATTACGCAAAAGTTCCTTGTGGCTTTCTCCGGCATACGGACGAACCCCCAACAGATAATATACGGAATCGTTGGTATAGCGGAGAATCCGGGTAGAGTCATTATCAAAAAAAAGCCCTTCGGAAGCATAATACTGGGGATACATGAAAAGTCTGTCACCCATTGAAGCCGTATGCGACATGGCAAGCGCACGTAGCGCCGTCAAGGTACGGGTAGCTTCCAACGAGCGTTCACCAACCTTCAAAACCTTCTCATAATTGCGCTCACGCAAATAACGTTCGGCTTCCAATTCATGATGGAATTTACGGTTTGAATTACCTATCAGCACTGTCATCATACATAACACGAACAGGATAAGCAGATTGGCATTCATGAGTGAAACAGGTGGAACCTCTGCATTCAATTTCTCCCTGAACAGCCGACGCAACCAGTATGTCACCAGAAAATAAACAAGCAGCACCAAAGGCAACAGCCATCCCCATCGGGTCTGGTAATTATCCATATAGACCGTATGCCCCACATCGGTCAAGGCACCCAGAATCAGACATGAAGGGAAATAGGCCCAGGCACGCACTTCACCTTTCAACCCCAGCAAACTGTTCACCCCCCACCGTAACAGAATAAAAATCACTGTCAGGATCAAGGCTGTAGCCAACGGTGCATAAAGCGTTTTTCCATGGGCCAGAGAAAAGTGCAAGGCCTCCAACACATCACGTTGAAAGACATACAGATATACAAAGCTGAAAACAGAAAAAAGAAAGCCGCACACAACGGTCTGCATGCGAGCGGCTTTCTTATAATTGGGATGCATGTATTCACTCATAATTTTCATAATTGGCAGAAAAGAAGCCCAACGAGAATCCGGACTTTATTTCTGTCGTTTCAAAACTACTGCCGAACGGGCAGGTATATATAACTTAAGCCATTCCTTCTTTTCCTTGGCATACAGAGGATCGGCACACGTGAAATGGGATATGGTATCATCAGAGAATCCGAATCCCCCGAAAGCTTTGTTATCCGTATTCAACACCACCTTGTATTCACCTTTAGGAACCAGGAATCCGTAATCGGTAAACGAACGGGTAGGATTGAAATTAAACACAAATACCAGATCCTTACGGCGGTAAGCAAGTATCTGGTCGCCGTCATTATGCCATATCTCTACCACATCTGTCTTCTGGATATTCTTGACACTACGGATAAGATGTACCATAGCACTGTCAAAATCACCCAGATAATGATAACATAAATCCTTGTCGTCTACCAGATGCCACTGCCGGCGGGCATATTTATACGACCATCCATTTCCCTCACGAGGAAAGTCTATCCATTCCGGATGTCCGAACTCATTTCCCATGAAGTTCAGATAGCCTCCGTTTATAGTGGAAGCCGTAAGCAGACGTATCATCTTATGCAAGGCAATACCTCTTTCAACCACTCCGTTCTCATCACCTATCTTGAAGTGCCAATACATATCGGCATCAATCAAACGGAATATAATGGTCTTGTCACCCACCAAAGCCTGATCATGGCTTTCACAATAGGATATGGTCTTTTCATCTTTGCGACGGTTTGTCACTTCCCAGAACAAGCTTGAAGGTTTCCAGTCCTCGTCACGGCGCTCCTTGATAACTTTGATCCAATAATCAGGGATATTCATGGCCATACGGTAATCGAACCCGTAGCCACCGTCATTAAACGGAGCAGCCAGTCCCGGCATCCCGGAAACCTCTTCCGCTATGGTAATGGCTCTTGGGTTCACCTGGTGGATAAGCCGGTTTGCAAGAGTCAAGTAACAGATTGCGTTATCATCCTGATGCCCGTTGAAATAGTCACTATAGTTACAGAAGGCCTCACCCAGTCCATGACTATAATACAACATTGAAGTAACACCATCAAAACGGAACCCATCAAAATGGAATTCATCCAGCCAGTACTTACAGTTCGAAAGGAGGAAATGCAGCACTTCGTTTTTCCCGTAGTCAAAACATAGCGAATCCCATGCCGGATGCTCGCGGCGGTCGCCCGGATAGAAATACTGACAAGGATCGCCCGCAAAATTCCCCAAACCTTCCACTTCATTCTTGACCGCATGTGAATGGACAATATCCATAATCACAGCAAGCCCCATCTGGTGTGCCGTATCAATCAGTTGCTTCAGTTCATCAGGAGTTCCGAAGCGAGACGACGGAGCGAAAAAGCTGGAAACATGATATCCGAAACTTCCATAATACGGATGTTCCTGGATTGCCATAATCTGGATACAATTATACCCATCCTTGACAATACGTGGAAGAACATTCTCACGGAACTCATTATAGGTACCTACCTTTTCGGCATCCTGCCCCATACCGATATGGCACTCATAAATCATCAATGGGGACACATTGGGTACAAATACCTTCTTCTTGAATTTATAAGGCTTTGCAGGCTGCCATACCTGAGCGCTGAATATCTTTGTCTGGTCGTCCTGGACTACACGGGTAGCCCATGCCGGAATACGTTCACCGCATCCGCCCTTCCAATAAACTTTCAGTTTATACAAGTCACCATGCTTCATCATTTTCCCGGGAAGGTTGATTTCCCAATTGTTACTGTTACGTACCCGCTTCAGCTTGAATTTAGGATCTTCTTTCCAACCGTTGAAGTCACCTATCAGGTATATTTCCGTAGCGTTAGGCGCCCATTCCCGGAATGTCCATCCCTTATCGGTATGATGCAATCCGAAATACAAGTAACCGGAAGCGAAATCCGAAAGGGTTTTCTTACCGGCAAGTTCCTTTTCCTTGTCTATGGCATGCTGGTGCCTACCTTCAATGGCTTGGGAGAAAGGCTCCAGCCACGGATCATTCTTAATGATGTTCAAAACTTCCTCCATAGTATTAGTTTTTTTATCAGACACGAACTTTTACAATAACTTTCTTTACGCCCTCAGGAGTTATCCCTGGGGCATGTCCGTCTTGCGGAAAGAAAATAGCAAACATTCCCGGTTTGATAGTCAAATAATCATTTGCCAGCCCCTTATAGAACGTAATGTCCTTTTCAGCATTATATTCTTCTTCGGGTAGTTCCTCACGGGGGGTATACCCCATCACTTCTACGCCCGACAAAGGAATCTGGATATCAATAAAGTCATTGTGGGTTTCCAGCTTTGCCTCCTCCTTAGTCTTAGGACGAGCCTGGGCAAAATTAACCTTCAGTTCATTTTCTTTCAAAACGAACTTCCCGATTTCATGGGCATCCAAGTCTGTCGACTTCAAAAATTCTACAGCCTGTACAAACAATGGATTCAAGGAAACATATTTTTCAATGTTCTCTAATTTGTCTACTATCATAACAGATTAAATTAAAGGTTCTTATTTCATTTATTCAAAATCATCTATCGTATAATTGATAAAATCGGCAAAACGTTTTAACTGCCTGAAAGCAGCCGCTATTTCATCCATAAAGTTCGGATTGTCATAAAAAGAATCCTGTATGTGGTAAGCAACCGAATAGTCCTTGCATTTCAGATATTGCGGATAAAGGAAATCTTTCGGGAAATTTCTTGGAAGAGTTTTCAGGTGCGACTCCCCGATTATCGGAAAATATTTCTTGAAGTCCGGATCTTCTACAATGGAACGGAACTCGTCAATATTGTCGTAAACCGACTGGCGGACAGCTTTCAACATACCGGGCAACATACACCAACCTCCCCCAGCCAGCATACAATTTCCCGGTTCCAGATGCAAGTAATACCCACAATGGTAGGATTTCTTCCCGTGGGCATTGATATAACCGCTGATGTATGTCTTGAACGGCGACTTGTCCGAAGAAAAACGGATATCCCGGTAAATCCGGAAAGTACAATCCTTAGGTTGCACATGTGCTATCGTTTCATCAAACAGAGCAATCCTCATAATGACAACCGACAACAACTCCTCAAACGTCTTTTGAACTTCCTGGTATTCGGGCTTGTGTTCATGAAACCACTCCCGATTGTTGTTTTTCGAAAGCCGTTTCAAAAAATCCAGAATTCCCGCTATTTCCATACAAATCCTTTATTTATATTTTTCTACAAATACAAACATACAAAATATATTTCATAGCACGAATAAAAATAGGATGATTTTACAATTCATCAATAATATCCAACAGATAGCGGTGGATTTTCCCGTTGGACGCCAAAACCTGAAAACCGGAATAAAAATCATCCCCTCCTTTGAAATCGGTCACCTTTCCGCCAGCGTTCTGCAAGATAATAGTCCCCGCAGCAATATCCCAAGGTCCCAGATAAGCTTCGATACGTGCATCGTAACGTCCGGCAGCTACATAACACATTTCAGCTGCCGCAGCTCCTGGAAGACGCAACGCCCCCACATTTCCATATAAACGTTCTACCAGGTGACAGGCCATAGGTTTATATGCCTGAAAATTGTAGGGAAATCCTAATGCAATAACGGCATCGTCAGCCACATCGACCCCCGACACATGGATTTCCTTGCCGTCCAGATAAGAAGGACTGCCTTTACAGGTCCAGAAACACTCATCGCGGCAAATTTCATATACCACTCCCAATAACAGTTCCTTCCGGTTCCGGAGGGCAATGCTCACACAATAAGGTGCATTGTCATGAATGAAATTTGTCGTACCGTCAAGCGGATCAACCAACCAGCAGAGTTCACCGGTCAGACTTCCACTACCCTCTTCAGCAATAAAACCTGCTTCAGGGAGCAATTCCTTCAAGCAGGTTACAATTTTCTTTTCCGACTCCTTGTCAACGTAAGAAACATAGTCATGGGCATGTTTCTTTTCCACCCGTCCACGGTCAAAGCCTTTACGTTCATTCCGGATAAATACACCGACCTCACGGGCCAGCATACACACTTTCCTTGTCAGTTCCGATAAATTTTCCATCACTTCTTTTCCTCCAACAACCGTCCGTAACGATATGTACCCTGACGGATTACTTTTCCGTCGGCATCCGTCTCTACAAACGGGCCGTCCTTCTTACCCTGTTTGAAGAATCCTTCGAAACGTACTCCGTCCTTATTGACAATAGTTCCTTTTCCGTCTTCCTTGCCACGGACAAAGCTACCGGTATAGACCGATCCGTCTTTCATACGGAGCACTCCTTCACCTTCAGACATATTGTTCTTCCATCCGCCTTCATATTCATCTCCGTTTCCCCATTTATAACGACCTTGACCGGTACGCACATTCTTCCTCCAGTCACCTTCATATTCAGCACCGTTCGCCCAGATGAACTTTCCTTTTCCGTCCTGGAATCCGTTCTTGAACTGCCCTACATACTTGTCACCGTTCGGATAGATATACACACCCTCTCCCGTACGTTCGCCATCCACATAATCGCCTTCATAACGTTCCCCGTTCTGGAAGTAATAGATACCTTTCCCCTGTTGCACATCACTGTTCCACTCACCCACATACTTGTCGCCGTTGGTATAGTAAAAGGTACCTTTTCCCTGACGTTCCCCGTTCTTCCATTCGCCGTCATATTTGGATCCGTCTTCCCAAACCATGACGCCTTTCCCGTTCTTCAGGTCATTGGCCCATTCCCCTTCATACCGGGCACCACCTTTCCACATATATACTCCCTTTCCACTACGTTTATCGCGATGCCAGGAACCCTCGTAAATATCACCGTTATAGTAAATCATTTTACCTTCACCTTCCTGAAAATCGGTATACCACATACCCTCATAACGGTTATTATTCATGAAATAGTAAGTACCCATTCCATGCTGCTGGTCCTGATACCAGTGCCCTACATATTTCTCGCCGTCGCTGAATGTATATGTACCTTCCCCCTCACGTTTGCCTTTTACATATTCCCCTTCATAAACGTCTCCGTTCTTAAAGACCGTCTTACCTTTACCGTTAGGACGTCGTCCTTTCAACTCTCCCGTATACTCTGAACCGTCTTTAAACTTATAATACCCCACCGACAACTGGGCCGATACAGAAGTACTCCCCAACATTATCAGGGAAAACAGCAAATATGCATATCTCTTATTCATTATTCTTCTTATTTTTCATTTTCACGTCCAAAATTAGCTTTTTCACCTAATCTCCGGCCATTTCATTACACTTTTTTACCTGCGACTACCGCTATTAAGTTTTCTTTACTAAAATATTTTTGAGCCAGAGCCAGAAGATCATCGGTTGTAGTCTCACGGACAGCCTCCAGCGAACGGTCGAAGAAATCCATGTCAAGTCCGGCCACTTCAATAAAAATCCACGCATCCGAAAGGGAAAAAACGTTTTCATAGGAACGGCACATATCTCCCAACATATAATTCCTGACCATCTGGAGCTCTTCTTCTGGAACCTTTTCAGAACAAAGAGTATCCATTTCGTTGAATATTTCCTGAATGACCGGCTCCATATATTCATTGGCAGCCTCCGTGCTAATTCCCAGAACCCCGATTCCAGGATAACATACCAATCCGGCATTGATACCGTAAGTATATCCCTTGTCTTCACGGATATTCGACATCAAGCGGCTTCCAAAATAACCACCGAACAAGGTTACCAACACACGCATCTTCAAATAATCGGGATGAGTACGGTTCACACAGAAACCTCCCATCTTCAATGAACTTTGTAGCGCATCTTCCTTTTCCACAAAAATTTTTCTTCTGACATCAGTGGTACAGATAAATGTATCTGCAGCTTCAGAAGCATGTCCGCTTCCCCATCTGTCGTTACCGAATGCCAGCTCTATACAACGGATAATTTCCGGAGTCACTTTTCCAGAGATATAGGCCGAACAGTTTTCCGAACGGTAATGATCCTGATAAAAGTTCCTAAGCACATCACTGTTGATTCTGTCATAATCTTCCAGTTCGGCATAACGTCCTAACGGATGAGTCTGTCCGAACAAGGCACGGTTCAACCGCTTGCGGGCAATCACCTCTACCCTTTCCGAATTGATCAGAAATTGCTGGCGGTTCATGTCGACCACCAGAGACAACTCTTTTTCAGGAAAGGTAGGTTCCTTCACCATCGAAGCAAGCAATTCGATTGTCTGAGGAAAATATTTTCCCAATGAATAAAGTGTAATGAATCCATGGCTGAATGATGAAGACACATCCAGGATTGCACCGTAATAATCCAGTTTCTCTGCTATTTCGGAAGATGTGAACCGGCGTGTCCCTTCACGTAACATACGGTTGGTAAAGATAGCCTGTAAAGGCTGGGTCTGAGCCCATTGTCCCCCTTTTACCAACAAGTCGAAACGTACCACATCCTCATCTCCTACCTGAATTATATTCAGCGGCATGCCATTTGCCATCATCCGTTTTTCGGGAGCAACAATAGAAAAATGCTCTATATTGCGGATTTCCGGAGCTTTTGTCCTGTCCAATACCATATTTATCCTTTATGACACAACAAGAATTCTTCGGCACGGGCCAAATCCTGCGGAGTATCAATTCCTATTGTTTCTACTTCACTGATACCGACCTTGACCGTATATCCGTTTTCCAACCAGCGCAACTGCTCCAGAGATTCAGCCAATTCAAGAGAAGACTGAGGCAGAGAAGTGATTTCTTTCAGTACAGACGCACGATAAGCATATAATCCGATATGCTTGTAATAGGTGTGCCCGGCCAACCATTCCCGCTTGTCTTTATTCCGCTGATAAGGTATAATGGAACGGCTGAAATACAAAGCGTTCATATTCTTGTCGACCACAACTTTCGGCGAATTAACGTTTTCCAAAGCATCAAACCCGTCGTCCGGAGAAAAAGGCTTTACCAAAGTGGCAATCTCAGTTCTGTCATCATCGAAACAGGCCTTTACCGCCTCCAGTTGGGAACGTTGGATAAAGGGTTCGTCACCCTGAATATTGACAACTACGTCAAAACCTTCACCTACTTTCGTGAAAGCTTCATAACACCGGTCGGTTCCACTTTTATGGTTGACAGAAGTCATCACCACTTTTCCTCCAAAAGATTTTACAGCAGCCTCGATGCGTTCATCGTCTGTTGCCACATAAGCTTCGTCCAAAACTCCTACTACCTGTTCATAGACTCTCTGTATCACCGTCTTTCCACCTAACATGGCCAATGGTTTAGCCGGGAAACGGGTAGAAGCATATCTTGCCGGAATAATCCCAATAAATTTCATTGCATTCTTATTTAGATTTATCTGCAAATTTATAAAAAAAATCTATTTTTGCATTCTAAACATTACAAATATGACTAACCGACATCATTGTATAATATGCCTTGGCTCCAATTATGAAGCATCCGCCCACATGGAAAAGGCTTGCAAGATATTAGATAAAATATTTACAGCTATCCAATGGGGGGAAGTCATTGAAACTCCCTCCGAAGGAGGGGTAGACAAAGGGAATTACCTGAACAGAGGAGCCATTCTGGTGACCGACAAAAATCCGAATCAGATCAGAAAAGACTTCAAGACCATCGAAAGCCAGCTGGGAAGGACAGAAGAAGGGGAAAAGGCCGGTATTGTCCCTATAGACATTGATCTGCTCAAAGTGGACGGAGCAATCATCAAACCAGCTGATTTCAACAAGAACTATGTACAACGGGTATTGAAGAGCCTACCTCACGGAAACGGAAAGATCCATTGAATAATCCCGCTCCAGCCTGGAATTATCCACCGGCCATTCTTATATAGCCTAGTCGGGTATAATGCACTCCATGACTTTCATATTGGGACATAATTCTGGCAGAAAGCAGATGTAACATATCATGCGTCTTGATTCTGTGGCTGTAGCAGCTCAACATCTCAGGACTCAGGCTACGTCCCGCCGCCTTGACCAAAAACGTAAACCGGTTTCCGTCCCTATCGGCTGCAAGGACATTCTGGTCAACATAGAAATCCGGCTTGTACCGGTCTACCTGCAAACGGACATTCAATACAGTCAGGAACTGATCCTTCAGCCTGTCACCCACCTTCCCGATAAAATGGCTGACAGAAGCAATACGCCTTTTTTGTACTGTCAGCTCAAAATGGACCAATGCAAACATCTTAGCCAAATTTACCACAGAGTCATAACGTCTGGTATGTACTTCAAACTTATTAGCGAGCCACAATACATATGACGGATCGACATAATACACTTCAGCCAGTCTCTTTCCGCAGTATTTTCCAAATGGAATTATGTCATCCGACAGGCCATAACACGATTCGAATACGGAATTGTCGGCCACCTCAAGTTTCACGTTACAGTTCTGAAGAAGAACAAACGCCCTTTCGGCCGCAGACTCAAAAGTTACGGCCAATGTCCGGATATACAAAGGCTTTTCTTTTTTGGAAAAAATCCGCCAGAATCCATAATAAGGACGGTAAGGAGTGGCCATACTGATAACATACGTCCCGTTCTCCGAAGTCCTTCCCCGATTGAATTCATCTATACGACCGAAGACCTTATCCGCCATTCCGGGTGACAAACTATACAACGCACTGTTCCGGTCCATAAGTTCCTCCTTGCATTTTCTTGCAATTTATATAAAAGAAACGAAAAAACAAAGAATAAGACCGAATATAAAAAACGCCAGGGCAGGTATCCGGAAAATTAGAATCCGAACAACCTGCCCTTCTATTGTGTAAGTCAATGACAAAGCAATCAGTTACTGAAAGAACGCATCATCCAGCTTTGCTTTATTTTCTGTAGATGTATCATTGTTCTGGTTTTCAGTTTCAGTCAGCTTATCCTGACACGGATCAAAGTCGTCCGGTATAGAAAATACTTCATCTTGCGAATACCCTAAAGATTTATCCGCATAAACCTTCTGCATATACAAGCCCCATACAGGCAATGCCATTGAAGCTCCCTGTCCGTCGCGCATGGTGTCAAAATGTATATCACGGTCCTCACCTCCTACCCAGCATCCGGATACAAGCGATGGAGTAAATCCCATAAACCATCCGTCGGCGTTACGGTTCGTTGTACCCGTCTTGCCACCCATATCGGCAGTGATGCCATACAGACGGCGGACACGGTTACCTGTGCCTTCATTGATTACCGCACGCAACATGACAAGCATTTTATAAGCACTCGATTCACTGATTACTTCATCCACCTGCGGAGTGAAATTGGCGATTACATTTCCCTCATTATCCTCAATACGGGACACGAATAAAGGCGCGGTACGAATACCACGGTTAGCAAAAGCCGTATAGGCGCTGACCATCTCTCCGACCGAAATCTCACAAGGGCCGAGGCAAAGGGAAACCGTAGGCTGGATATCCTTGTTCAATACCCCGAACGAATGGATAAGACGTACCAGAGCATACGGACTCAGACGACTCATCAGATAAGCTGAAATCCAGTTGTTCGAATTGGCCAGTCCCCATTTCAGGGTAACCACTTCACCATAATGTGCCTTTGAACTGTTCCGGGGTGACCAGGCGATACCATTCTCATCAAACAAGGTCTGTTCCACATTCCGCACCTTATCACATGGAGAAAAACCGTTCTCCATAGCCAATGTATACAAATACGGCTTGATGGTAGAACCCACCTGACGACGTCCTACCATAGCCATATCATATTGGAAATAGTTATAGTTAGGACCTCCTACATATGCTTTCACATATCCGGTAATAGGGTCCATTGACATAAATCCTACCCGCAGGAAATGCTTGTAATAGCGGATAGAGTCCATCGGAGTCATCAGCGTATCTTTCTCTCCATCATAGGAAAAGACCGACATTTCATATTTCGTATTAAAGGCTTTTCTTATCTCCGCCTCCGAACTGCCGTTTTCCTTCATCAGGCGGTAGCGTTCCGTCTGGCGCATAGAACGGTCCAGTATCGCATCAACCTCTTCCTGAGTAAGCACACTGGTAAAAGGTGCTGTCTTGCGTCCTTTCTTCTCTTTGAAAAAACGAGGCTGCAGATATCCCGCAATATGTTCGGCCACCGCTTCTTCGGCATACTGTTGCATTTTCGAATTGATTGTCGTATATATCTTCAGACCGTCGGTATATATATTATAATGTGAGCCGTCTTTCTTAGTATTTTTGGCACACCATCCATACAATGGATTAGTCTTCCATGCCAAGGAATCCTCATAATACTGCTGCATCTGCCAGCCCCGGTAATTACTTTTCCTTGGCTCCGAAGCCGTCATGATTCCACGTAGATACTCTCTGAAATAAGTAGCCAGACCGTCCTTATGGTCTACCGGATGAAAGTTCAGCACCAACGGCAAAGCCTGCAATGAATCACACTCTTCACGTGTAATGTATCCGGCCTTACGCATCTGGTCCAATACGGTATTTCTACGTCCTCTGGAACGTTCGTTGAAACGGCGCGGATTATACAATGAAGGATTCTTGCACATACCTATCAGCGTAGCAGCCTCTTCGATTGAAAGGTTTTTCGGATCTTTTGCAAAATAGGTTTTGGCTGCCGTCTTTATTCCGACAGCATTGTTTAGAAAATCAAATTTGTTGAGGTACATCGTAAGGATCTCTTCCTTAGTATAATAACGTTCCAGCTTTACGGCTATCACCCATTCGATAGGTTTCTGCAAAAGACGTTCCATCACATTGTCGGCCGTAGGAGAATAGAACTGCTTGGCCAGCTGCTGGGTAATGGTACTGCCGCCTCCGGCATGTTTCTGCATCAGGATTCCCCTTTTCACCACTGCACGCAAGAATGCACGCGCATCAATACCCGAATGTTCGCTGAAACGGACATCTTCCGTAGCGATCAGCGCATGGACCAGATTGGGCGACAGATCATTGTAACCTACATAAACTCGGTTCTCCTTGCTATATGACCACGTTCCCAACAACTGTCCGTCATCGGATATAATCTGAGTAGCAAATTTCAGATTCGGATTTTCAAGTTCTTCAACAGGAGGGACATATCCTATCCATCCTTTTGCAATAGCAGTAAACACAACCGCTACAGACAACACGCACAAGACCACCAAAGTCCATAAAACGTATATAAACTTCTTTCTCATGACAATTCTAAGATTCTTCTATAACTCTTTAATATTGTTCTTTTCCCAAAAAGCTGTCGCCAACTTAAAATGCAAAAGTAAAGAAAATCTTCGTAATACTATGTCACTTTATAAAAACTTCATTGAAATATCCCCAAAAGGATGGCAGTTTTATTTTTTTTCCCTAACTTTGAGCTTCGGTATTATAAAATCATCATAAAACCGTTAATATGGAAAATAGAAGTTTAGTTACTATTGCCAACCATTCGAAAGAACGTATCCTGTATCTATTGGAAATGGCAAGAGAGTTTGAAAAGAAACCGAACCGTCACTTGTTGGACGAAAAGATCGTTGCCACGCTTTTCTTTGAGCCGTCAACGCGTACCCGATTAAGCTTTGAAACAGCGGCCAACAGGCTAGGAGCTAAAGTCATAGGCTTTACAGATCCGAAAGTAACCAGTTCTTCTAAAGGAGAGACTTTGAAGGATACAATCCTGATGGTCAGCAATTATGCGGATATCATTGTCATGCGGCATTATCTGGAGGGTGCCGCACGGTACGCCAGTGAAATCGCACCGGTACCGATAGTAAACGCAGGAGACGGTGCCAACCAGCATCCGTCACAGACCATGTTGGATCTCTATTCCATATATAAGACGCAAGGAACACTCGATAATCTGAATATTTATCTGGTAGGCGACCTGAAGTACGGCCGTACAGTACATTCCCTGCTGATGGCGATGCGCCACTTCAATCCGACATTCCACTTTATCGCTCCCGAAGAGCTGAAAATGCCGGAAGAATACAAACTTTACTGCCGCCAGCATAACATCAAATACATCGAACATACCGATTTCACAGAAGACACGATTGCCGATGCCGACATCTTGTATATGACCCGTGTACAACGTGAACGTTTTACCGATCTGATGGAATACGAGCGTGTAAAGGATGTATACATTCTCCGTAACAAGATGCTTGAGAAGACCCGTCCGAACCTGCGTATCCTGCATCCGCTTCCCCGTGTAAACGAAATTGCCTACGATGTAGACAACAATGAAAAAGCTTATTATATCCAGCAGGCACAAAACGGACTGTATGCCCGCGAAGCCATCCTTTGCGACGTTTTGGGCATTACACTTGATGAAGTCAAAGCCGACACATTGAAATGAATCCAGAATTTCTAAAATCTTATCCATATGAATGAAAAGAAAGAATTACAGGTAGCCGCTCTTGAAAACGGGACTGTACTCGACCATATACCATCCGACAAATTATTTACCGTAGTTTCCTTATTGGATCTACAGCATCTGGACGCCAATATCACTATCGGAAATAATTTCGAAAGCAAAAAACTCGGGAAAAAGGGAATCATCAAGATTGCCGACAAGTTCTTCACCCCGGAAGAAATCAACCGTCTGTCGGTAGTTGCACCCAATATCGTACTGAATATCATACGCAACTATGAAGTGGTTGAAAAGAAAAAGATTGTGATGCCCACCGAACTGAAAGGCATCGTAAAATGCAACAATCCCAAATGCATCACCAACAATGAACCGATGGATACATGGTTCGATTTGATTGACAAGGAAAAAGGTCTCATCAAATGTCATTACTGCGAAAAAGAACAGCAGATAGATAACATCAAACTGGTTTAGGATGAAACAAGACTGGAAGCCTGGCACAATGATTTACCCGCTACCTGCAGCATTAGTAAGTTGCGGCAGTAACGAAGAGGAATACAATATCATCACAGTAGCGTGGGTTGGTACAATCTGTACCAATCCACCCATGTGTTACATATCGGTAAGGCCGGAACGTCATTCTTATCCTATCTTGAAAAAGAATATGGAATTTGTCATCAACCTTACCACAAAAGACATGGCTTTTGCCACCGACTGGTGTGGCGTGCGTTCCGGAAAAGACTTCAACAAGTTCAAAGAAATGAAGCTTACCCCCGGCAAGGCTACAGTGGTAAATGCCCCCATCATAGAAGAATCCCCCCTCTGCATAGAATGTAGGGTAAGGGAAATCGTTTCATTGGGATCGCATGACATGTTCATCGCCGATGTGGTCAACATAAAGGCCGATGAAAAATACCTGGATTCCGAAACAGGTAGATTCAATCTCGCACAGGCCAACCTGCTGGTTTATCTCCACGGAGGTTACTATGAAACCGGCCCCAAGATCGGGAAATTCGGATGGTCGGTTGAAAAAAAGAAATAGAGCCAATGAAATACGCTGCCTTTATCTTATCCTGCATGTTTGGACTTGCCTTCACAGAAGGACAGGCACAAGAGCACTTCCGGAGCACATCACGTGATCCGAAGATAAATGTGGGAATAAAGGCTGGATTCAATTCGTCCATGTATTTCCTGGACGAATTGTCAATTGGCGGAAAAGAGATGAGCAACATACAGAACAACTATAAAATAGGCTATCTGGGAGCATTGTTCTGCCAGTTCAATCTTAAAAAGCATCATTTTATCCAGACGGAATTTTCATACAATATATCCAACGGAAGTATTGCCATTCCTCACACAGGCGACAATACGTCATACCTGACAGGAGGCGCCCTGATCAAGACAAGAATACATTCCATCGATATGCCGATACTATACGGATATAAATTTGTTGACGCATATCCTTATGGCATGTCATTCTTCCTAGGTCCCAAGGTAGCTTACATCTGGAGTAAGCATACAAAAAACGAACATTATGGCTTCTACCAGCAAAACATAACGGAAAGCCTTCACCCCCTTTATTTCAGCGGGGTCATCGGCTT
>ULQU01012049.1_pt1 | contig 18438 bp, 12 predicted proteins | sample 1954841 | NCBI WGS metagenome assembly ULQU01 (sample SAMEA4835664, study PRJEB28245) | human gut metagenome | biome: gut microbiome; material: fecal sample | place: Denmark | collected 2008
GCCGCGCAGCATGCGGTAGAGGCAGTAGAGAAACCAGCCGCCGATGGCAAGGCCGATGAGAAGGGTGAGGATGGTATTCATAAAAGTCCTTTCGTGAGAGTTAGAAATGAGAAATAAAGGTGGCGGCGCGAAGCGCCGATTTTTTATATGGCGATGCCTGAAGTTTTGTGTGGATAACGCTGCTTTCGTAGGGGCAGCCTCCTTGCGGGGAAGGTGCCTCGAAGGGGCGGATAGGGTACAGGCGGTATAAATCGGAGGAGGAAAGGGGGCGTGGTACATGTGGGAAAAGTGAGAGTGTCTGATTGCTACTGACGCGATACTTTCTTGCGAATGGCAGGTTTCTCGTTTTGGGTTTTCTGATAGTATTCTCGCTTCACCGTGAACGGAAAAGATTTCTCGACTTCGCTCGAAATGACGTTACGAGAGAGTCGCTAGTTCTTAGTCGCCAGTCACCAGTCACAAGTCACAAGTCACTCCCCCCCATGCCGTTTCGCTCTTTCCCCGGCGAGTGTGGCGAGAAGATCCGGCGGGGTGTCGCTTTGCCATACCCAGTCAGGACGGAGGGCGGCGGCGCGTTCCTTGGCGGCTTTGAGGTCGTAGTAGACCTGCCATTTCGCATCGACCAGTGCGCGGCCGCTCTGGCGGAGAAGGTAAGCGGGATGGAAGGTCGGCATGACGGGGATGCCATGGAAATCGATCCAGTGACCGCGGGAGCGGATGATACCGGCTTCGCGGCCCAGGAAGAAGCGGAGTGCGACTTTGCCAAGACCGATGATGACGGCAGGGCGTGCGAGTGCGATCTCCTGCAAAAGCCAGATGCTTCCACAGAAATGCCCTTCGTCCATGGTGGGGGTGCGGTTGCCGCGCGGACGGCATTTTACGATATTTGTCACGTAGACATGGTCGCGGGTGATGCCGACGGAGGCGAGCGCCTTGTCCAGCAGCTGCCCGGAGGGGCCGATCAGAGGGCCGCCGTAGTCATCCTCGACACCCCCGGGGCCTTCGCCGACGATCATGAGCGGGGCATCCGCAGGGCCGGTGGAGAGTACGGGGCCAAGACCGCCTTCGCGGCGAAGCGGGCAGCGGCTGCAGGAGGTGATGGCTTCCTTCAGCGCTTCGTGCGTGGCAAAGCCGGTGGGACGCTCCATCTCCTGCCTGCGGCGGACGATATATTCTTCCGGGTCTTCGTGTCCGAATAGATCCATAAGCGATGCCTCCTTAGAGGAAATCAATAAAGGGTTCAGGGTTCAGGACCCAGGGTTCAGGATGACGAAATGCGCCGCAGAGTTTTAGAATATATGGTATTTACGAAAGATGAGAAACCTGTGAACCTCTTGAACCTTCAGAACCTGTTTAACCTATGAGGCTTCATAAATAGGGAATAAGAATAGTCTGCTTTCAAACTTCAGGATCGTGGTGGCGGCTTCGCCTAGATCCTTCGACTCAGTTCTCATATTTCAGATAAGCCATTTTTTAACATACGACGTTTCTCGCCGCTCAGGATGACGAAACGGGGCGATGCCCGAAGGTTATTGAGATAACAGGCTTCCCGTTTGGGGGTTCCTGACATCGACCACTTGAATGCGAATGACAAAGATTTGAGGGCTTCGCTCGAAATGACGATACGGGAGTCGGATGTCTCCAAGCCACTAGTCACCAGCCACTCCTAATCCCTAGCCACTAGTCCCTAGCTACTAGAATCCAGTCCCCAGTCACTAGTCACTGTTTAGGCATGTCTTTCGATAGTCAGAAGGTATTTGCATACATTTGTATTCCTCTATATCATAGAGCCAATGGCCGGTCTTGGCAAGAGGCGGTGCGCTTGCAGGACAGGTTGTCAGGAATGATATAATAAGAAATATATGTAGCAGGCCATCCGGCGGCTTCGGGGTGCAGAGATGATTTCCCTTTTCCCCCGATCGCTGCCCTTTGCCTGTCGGGTAAGAGGTATATATGAAAAAAATAGATATGACGCATGGACCGATCGGAAGGAAAACGATCCGTTTTGCGCTGCTCCTGGCACTGACGGGCATGCTGCAGCAGGTGTTCAATACCATCGACACCATCATCATGGGGCAGTTTGTCGGGAAGGAAGCGATGGCGGCTGTCGGGAGCAATACGCCCATCATCGGCTTCATCGTGACATTTTTCATCGGTATTTCGATCGGGGCGAATGTCGTGATCTCCCAAATGACAGGGAAGGGAGATCGGGAGGGGGTCCATCGGGCGGTCTTTTCGACGCTTGCCTTCGCGCTTGCCGCAGGGATCGTGATGACCTGTCTGAGCGAAGCTGTCGCGGAGCCGCTGCTCTCGCTGCTGCAGGTGCCGGATGCGCTCATGCCGCTCTCTGCCGAGTATCTGCGCATTTTTTTCCTGGCACTGCCGGGGATCCTGGTCTATAATTTTGCGTCTGCCATCTTCCGAAGTCAGGGAGATACGAAGACGCCCCTCTTCTGTCTGGCGGTGGCAGGGGTCATCAAGGTCATCATCAGCTACACGCTGGTGGCGTTTTTTCATCAGGGCGTGGCAGCGGTGGCGATCTCTACGACATGTGCGACGCTTCTTTCTTCCGTCATGCTGGTGACGATCCTGCTTTGCAGCACGCATGTGATTCATCTGGATCTCAAAGCATCGCTCTTGGATCTGTATATTTTGCGGGAAATCCTTCGCATCGGCACACCGGCCGGGGTGCAGGCGGCGGTCTTCTGTCTGTCGAACATCGTGATCCAGTCGGCGATCAACAGCCTTGGCGCGGATGTCATGGCGGCAATGGCGGCGGCGTTCAATCTGGATATTCTTTGCTATATCTTTGTCAATGCGTTCGGGCAGGCATGTACGACATTCGTCGGGCAGAACTACGGGGCCGGCGACATGGCGCGCTGCCGCCGCGTCGGGGTCATCACCACCGTGCAGAATCTGGTCGTCTGCGTCATCATCGGAGCGCCCATCCTATATTTTTCGCCATCACTGCTTGCGCTTTTTACCAGCGATGTGATGGTCATCAGCTATGGCGTCACCCGCATGGGCTATATCATTCTGGCGGAGCCTTTGAATCTGGCCATCGAAATGATCTCCGCCTATCTCCGCGGCTTTGGCAATTCACTTTCTCCGGCGCTCATCACGATCGTCGGGATCTGCGGCTTCCGTATCCTGTACATGTGGGCCGTATTTCCTGCCATTCCCAGCTTTGACTGCCTTATGACGGTGTATCCGCTGAGCTGGTTCGTCACGGCTGTCGGACTTTCTGTCTTGCTTTTCAAGACGCGAAAGAAGTATATTTTGGGGTGACTGGATTCTAGTAGCTAGGGACTAGTGGCTGGTGGCTAGTGACTAGTGACTTAAATGCCACCTTCGGGCATCGTCCCATATATACTCGCGGCGCTTCCATATTTTTATGTGCCGCACCACCACTCCTAACTCCTCACTAGAGAGCGCGCGAGGCTTTCACCCACAATCAAAGGGCAGCACGTCCCACGGGCTAACCATGAACCCTGAACCTTAAACCCTAATAAAGGAGACTCTCCTATGATCCATGAAAGCATTCTTCTCAAGCAGAAAACGCTTGAAGCACATTTGAAAACACTTGGCTCGGCCGCCGTCGCTTTTTCCGGCGGTGTGGACTCGACCTTTCTTCTTCATGAGGCCTGCAAGGTGCTCGGCGATAAGGCTGTCGCAGTGACGATGAAGCTAAATTCCGTTCCCGCGCGTGAGATCGAAGAGGCGAAGGATTTCTGCACGTCCCGCGGCATCCGGCAGGTGATCGTGGAAAGGGATCAGTTCGCTGCGCCGGGCTTTGCTGACAATCCGAAGGATCGCTGCTACTGGTGCAAGACCTACCTCTTCTCGTCTCTGGGCGAGCTGGCGAAGGCGCATCAGATCGCTTATATCATCGACGGGACAAATTTCAGTGATACGAAGGGCTATCGCCCCGGGCTGAAAGCGCTTGCTGAGCTGGGCGTCGTGAGTCCTTTGAAGGAGGCGGCGCTCACGAAGGAGGAGATCCGCATCCTGTCGGAGAAGGAAGGACTTCCTACATGGAATAAGCCATCCTTTGCGTGCCTGGCGACACGTTTCCCCTATGGCACGAGGATCACGGAGGAGAAGCTCCGCGCGGTCGAAGCGGCTGAGCAGCTGCTTTTTGATCTGGGCTTTTCGCAGTTTCGCGTGCGCTGCCATGGGGATATCGCCCGCATCGAGGTGCTCCCCGCGCAGCTCCCAAAGCTCGTGGCAGAGCGCGCGGACATCATTTCTCGCTTTCATGCGCTGGGCTTTCGCTATGTGACCATGGACCTGGAAGGGTTCCGCTCGGGGTCGATGGATGGGAAATAGGGACTGGTGGCTAGTGACTAGGGATTAGGAGCCTCGAGTAACTAGTGACTGGTGACTTGAATATTACTTTCGGGCATCGCCACTATTTATACTCCGTGGCGCTTCCATATTTTTATGCGCCGCACTACCATTTCGCATTTCTCATTTCTAATTTCTCATTCAAGCGAAACTTTCAAACGCAATCAAAGGGCAGCACGCTCCGTGGACTAACCCTGAACCAACAACAAATCAACCAAAGGACACATATATGAGTATTCAAGAGATATTGACCCAAGTGAAGTCCGGCGCGCTGTCGCTCTCTGCGGCAGAGGCGCTCATCCGTGAGAATCCGGCGGAGCGATCCTATGAGGAAATGGGATTTGCCAAGCTCGATACGGATCGGAAGAAGCGTTCCGGCTTTGCAGAAGTGATCTACTGCCAGGGGAAATCTGACGAATTCATCGGACAGATCTTCCGAAGGCTCTATGAGGTGGAGGGGGAAGTCTTCGGCACCCGTGCCTCTCCCCACCAGTATGAGATCGTGAAGGAATTCCTGCCGGAGATCTCCTATGACCCGGTGTCGCATATCCTGAAGCTGGAAAAGGAGAAGGAGCACATCGGCTGCGTGGCCATCTGCACGGGCGGCACGGCAGATATTTCCGTCGCAGAGGAAGCGGCACAGACGGCAGAGTACTTCGGGACGCATGTCGAACGTGTCTATGATGTGGGCGTCAGCGGCATCCACCGCATCCTTTCGAAGGAGGCGATCGTGCGCCGCGCGAACTGTGTCATCGCGGTGGCAGGCATGGAAGGGGCGCTCGCCTCGGTCATCGGCGGACTCGTGAAGAATCCCGTCATCGCGGTGCCGACGTCGGTGGGCTACGGCGCCAGCTTCCACGGCCTTTCGGCGCTCTTGACGATGATCAATTCCTGCGCGAACGGCATCGTCACCGTCAATATCGACAATGGCTTCGGCGCCGGCTATGTGGCGACACAGATCAACCGATTGGCGGAAATGGGAAGGATTTGAAAGTAACCATATCGCCATATTTCTTGTTATGATTACGTGCCATAATTAGAAATTAGGAATGAGGAATGAAGGTGGCGGCTTTGCCGAGATCGAGGGCTCAGGTCGCAGCTGTTCTGGCATTCGTTATCTCAAGTGCGACGTTTCTCGCCGTTCAGGATGACGAAACGGGGCGATGCCCGAAAGTTGTATTCAAGTTACCAGTCACTCGAAGCTCCTAATCCCTAGCCACTAGACCCTAGCTACTAGCATGCAAGTCACCAGTCACTCCTGATTCCAACCAATAATCAACAACCAACAAGGAGAAACCATATGGGAAAAACATTATACCTTGAAACTTCCTCCGGCATCAGCGGAGATATGTTCGTCGCAGCGATGATCGACCTCGGCGCAGACCCGGAGGCGCTGGAACGTGCGCTGAATACCATCCCCGCGGACGGTTTCATGGTGGAGATCTCCAGCGTCAAGAAATCCGGCATTGCGTGCTGTGATTTCAATGTCATTCTGGATGCAGCCCATGAGAATCATGACCATGATATGGCCTACCTCTATGGCCCGGCGCCGGTCAGCTCGGTAGCTCCGCAGGAGGAAGCGCATCACTGCCACGGATGCGAGGACGAGGAAGCACATCATTGCCATTGTCATGAGGACGAGGAAGCGCCTCATTGCCACTGTCACGAGGACGAGGAAGCGCATCATTGCCACTGCCATGAGGACGAGGAAGCGCATCATTGCCATTGTCATGAGGACGAGGAAGCGCATCACTGCCATTGCCATGAGGACGAGGAAGTACATCACTGCCATTGCCATGAGGACGAGGAAGCGCATCACTGCCATTGCCATGAAGGCGAGGAGTCTCATCATCACCATGAGCATCACCACCACCACGGACGCCATCTGGCAGAGATCTTAGACATCATCGACGCGACAGACATGACAGACTCGGCGAAAACACTGGCGGGCAAGATGTTCCACATCGTAGCGGAAGCAGAGTCTCTCGCCCATCATATGCCGCTGGAAGAGGTGCATTTCCATGAAGTCGGCGCCATCGACTCCATCGTAGATATCATTGCCGCGGCGGTCACCTTTGACAGCCTGGGGATCACGGATGTCATCATCCCCTGCCTCACCGAGGGCAGAGGCACCGTCCGCTGCCAGCACGGCGTGCTGCCCGTCCCTGTCCCGGCGACCATGAATATCATCGAAGCCTACGATATGCCGCTCACCATCATGGAGGCGAAGGGGGAATACGTCACGCCGACCGGCGCAGCCATCGCGGCTGCCATCTGCACGACGCACCAGCTGCCGAAAGCCTTCCGCATCGTGCGTACAGGCCTTGGCGCAGGCAAGAGAGACTACACCGAGCGCACGAATATCCTTCGCGCATACCTCATCGAAGGGAATGCCATGGAAGAGGGCAAGGATGAGATCGTGAAGCTCGAGACCGACATCGACGACAGCACCGGCGAAGCACTCGGCTATACCATCGACCGCCTCATGCAGGCCGGTGCGCTCGATGTCCATTACAGCCCGGTCTACATGAAGAAGAACCGTCCCGCGTGGGAGCTCACCGTGATCTGCAAGAAGAGCAGGATGGAAGAGCTTGAGGATATTATTTTCAAAGAAACGACGACCATCGGTATCCGCGAATTTCCGAGCGTCATGCGCTCCATCCTTCACCGCAACCAGAAGCAGGTGGAAACGCCCTTCGGCATCGCGGAGGTGAAGGAAGTTGCTCTCCCCGGGGAGAGACGCTTCTACCCCGAGTATGAATCGGTGAAGGCCATTGCAGAAAAAGAACACCTGCCCTTTGCGGAGGTATATCATCTCGTGAAGGCACTGGCGGAACAAAACGAGTAGTGGCTGGGGACTAGTGACTGGGGACTGGTAGCTAGGGATTAGTAGCTAGGGATTAGGTTTGCGATACGAGAAAGCCGCTAGTTTTCAAACCTCCGCGGCGCTTCCTCATTTTATGCGCCGTACCTTCACTCCTCACTCCTCACTTGATTTGGATGTTGACTTAAATGCCAGTTGTTTAGAAAACGCAATACTAGGGGGACTCTCGTATCGTCATTTCGAGCGAAGCGAGAAATCTTCCTTGCAGACCGATAAACGATGCATGTGTGAAAGCAGAAATACGTGGCACCAAGACGCCGTTTCCCTGCTAGTGCCTATGTGATACTGACCGCAGTGCAAGGGAAACGCTGATTAAATCGCAGAGTCAGATTCTACAAGAATTTTTATACATAGCTTCGTCATAGCCTTCCTTAAATAGCTCGCTATTCGCGTCAGGTTATTCCTCGCTATGCATAAAAATTCAAGAGTAAAATCTGACAACGATTTAATCAGTGTTTCCCAAGAAAGATCCCTCGGCTGCGCTCGGGATGACGATCTGGGAAAAGGATAGCCCAAAACGTTTGAAAGCAGGGATGAGGGACTAGGGGACTCTCGTATCGTCATTTCGAGCAAAGCGAGAAATCTTTTGCCATTTGTTAACATACGACGTTTTTCTCCGCTCAGGATGACGAAATGCGCCGCACCGCCCCCGTTGAACCCATAGAACCTGCCCCTCTTTCGTCTGCGGTCAATAGGACGGCACGCAACCTCGTTTCTCATAAGTATCTCAAGAAATTTTCGATAGCCAGAAAAGCCCCGCGGCGGCGGGGCTTTTGTCATGCAGGTCAAATTGTTCACTTTTTCAAGTGAAAAATGGTGTATAATAGAACCAAGTAGACATGTCAGATCGTTTGATGAGAAAATCTGTTCGAAAGAACTCTGCGTGTGGATCAGGAGCCCGGGGCATTTGCCGCCGATAAAGTAGATCGGCAGGATGGGTGCAGCGATCGCCTGAGAAATGAGCAGACTCTCTTTCATGAGCTTCGTCTCCGAAATTTTTCGACTGTGAGATGGAGGATCCGGGAGCGTTTTCCCGTGCTTCACAGGGAAGGCCTTTGGGATGCTCTGTCTGTCCTCTCCGGTAAATCTGTCTAGCCGGTGCGGAAGAACGCAAAGGAAAGAAAGAACGAGGGCGGCCTCGCAGCGTGACATGACTCCCAAGGCACCAGAGTCGGGGGCTGTAGAAGTCATAGTGCATCTGCGTTTCCGTGCGCCTTTTACGAGGGCTTGCTCTTCTTTTCCGCATGAGGTCAGTGCTTTCCTTATGTGTTCCTGTATGATTTTCCATCCTGCGCTCCCATCTCTCCTTGCCGGCTGCGGTCCGGCAGAATGAAACCGGCTGTCAACGGTGGATCTCTGAGGAACATATGCTTGTTCCGTTCCGCATTCTCATAGGATCATAGTCCTATGGTCTTATGACTAGACCATTCCGAAGACTCCAAAAATACAGCCCGCACCGGCCGCCATCCGGTGCGGGTATTTAAATGGGGAAAAAGGGCGTGGGAGGAAGGCGGCATACTCCCTCCTTCCCCCGGAAGGAGGTGCCCCGAAGGGGCGGAGGTTGGCTCCCGCCGCGGGATGAAAAGGAATGCGAGACAGTCCTTTCACGTATCGGCATCCCGCGCTGCAGGGAGCGTGGAGTTTCCCGTGATCCCCTCTCCTCACAGCGCTTTCCTGACCGCAAACGAAAAAGATTTCTCGCTTTCGCTCGAAATGACGATGCGGGAAGGCGGCACACTCCCTCCTTCCCCCTGAAAGGAGGCGGACCGAAGGGGCGGAGGCTCACTCCCACCGCGGGATGAAAGGGAATGTGAGACAGTCCTTTCACGTATCGGCATCCCGCGCTGCAGGGAGTGCGGTGCTTTCCGTGATCCCTCTCCTCACCGCGGTTCTTGACCGCGAACGAAAAAGATTTCTCGCTTTCGCTCGAAATGACGATGCGAGAAGGCGGCATACTCCCTCCTTCCCCCGGAAGGAGGTGCCCCGAAGGGGCGGAGGTTGGCTTCCTAAGTGGGATGAAAGGGATGCGAGACAGCCCTTTCCCGTTTCGTCATCCCGAGTGCAGCCGAGGGATCTTTTTCGTTTTCTTTTTCCGGTGCAGGCATGTATAATAAAAAGAATTTATACATGCTTTTTTTGTGCGTGCCGCAAGGGGGAAAGCGATGAAGGACGAGATCTACTTGAAGATGCTGGGGGCAGCGGTCTGGGAGAGTCCGGTGCCCATCTATGTCATCCATGTCGAGGTGGATGAGGCGGGAAAACCGGTGGACTGGCGTTTTGCCTATGCCAATGAGGCGGAAGCAAAGCATCTCTCTATCCCTCTTGAGAAGCTGCTCGGCAGATCGGGCATCGAGCTTTTGCCGAAGATCGGCGGCAAGTGGCTTTTCCCCTACTACGAAGCGGCCTATCACGGGAAGACGCTGGATTTCGATACCTTTGCCCAGAGGACGAAGCGCTTCATCCATCTCCATATCATGCCGGCAGGGACACCGGGCTACTGCCTCGCATCGATCAAAAACTTCGACAAGACGCTCTGTGCGGAGTCGGGAACTCCTATGGAGCAGGCGTTCCGTCATCTTGTTAGGGAGAATGCGATCCTGCAGTCGCTCTGCTTAGACTACACGGTGATCTGTTTCGCAGACCTCAAGACAGATACGATAGAGATCGTGAAGCAGGGGATGTTCAGCCATGGCATGGATATCGATGAGGCTCTGCCTGCCAAGGAGAAGCTCTCTTATCGCTCGCGCATGGCATACATCCGCGATCATCTGCTGGTGAAAGAGTCCTGTGGGGATTTCTATGGGGAGCTGGGCCCTGAGGGACTGATGCGGCATCTGATGGAGAAGGAAACGTTCACGTATCGGGCGCGTACGAAAGGGAACCGCGAGGGGAATGAATACTTCGAGCTGAAGGCCATCCGCGTGCATCAGGATGAGACGAGCTTTAAGGTCGTCATCGGGATCCGGCCGATTGATGATCTGATCAGGGAAGAGGGCAGACACCAGCAGCGTCTCGAGGAGGCGCTCGCATCGGAACGCCGGTCGCATGAAGTCATTTCTGCGATCAGCAAGATCTACTGGGTGATCTACCTCATCGATCTGGAAAAAGACACCTGCGAGAGGATCGCTAGTGTCGGTGAAGGGTATCAGGCGAGCAGGAAGGTGTGTGCGGCGTCGCAGGCATTTGAGGATATACTGCGGTATATCGTTTCTGAGGAATATTGGGACCACATGCGCGACTTTGTGGATACGAGGACGCTTGTCACGCGCCTTTCGCAGGAAGACACCATCACGACCACGTATCGTGCGCGCACGGGAGAGTGGCGGCAGGCGCGATTCATCGTGAAGACGAGAGACGAGAAGGGGCGCGCGAAAGATCTCCTGTACATGGTGAATCCCATCGACCGCGCCAAGCAGAAGGAGATGCAGAACCAGGCCGTGATGAATGCACTGGGGCAGGATTTCTCTGTGATCCTCCTGACGGATCTCCGGCAGGATACCATCGAGCTGATCCGGGGCATGGAGGATACGTATATAGGGCAGCTGCTCGAGGATGTGCATTATCGCTATCGTGAATGGCTCCGCTATGCCTGCGAGCATCTGGTGTATGAGGCGGATCGCGAAGAGATCACCGTCCTCCTCTCACCCGCTCGCCTCGAGGAGGAGCTTCTCCGGCATAAGACGTACAGCGTCCGCTGCCATGTGCATCCGAATTCTACGGGGAATGAGTATTTCGAAGTGCGGGCGGTGCTTTCTCAGCAGGACGAAGATCATTTCGAGGTCATCATAGGCTACCGCGCGCTGGATCAGATCATCCATGAGGAGAGGAAGAAACAGCAGCAGCTGGAAGAAGCGCTCCGCCAGGTCGAACTCGCCAATAAGGCGAAGTCCACCTTCCTCTTCAATATGTCGCATGATATCCGCACGCCGATGAATGCGATCCTTGGCTTTTCCCACCTGCTTCGCATGTACAAGGACGAGCCGGAGAGGATCCTGGACTATACAGAAAAGATCGAGAAGTCCGGTGAATTCCTGCTCTCTCTTATCAACAATGTCCTTGAGCTTGCGCGCATCGAAAGCGGCAAGAGCAGTATCGAGGAGTCGATCATCGACATGAAAGAGCTCTATGAGTCTGTCGGCTGCCTTTTTGAAAATCAGATGAGGGACAGACAGATCTCCTTCACAAGGACGCTTCGGACGCCGCAGCGCTTCATCTATGCCGATAAGGTGAAGCTGCAGGAGATCCTGCTGAATCTTCTCTCGAATGCATGCAAGTACACACCGCCCGGAGGGAGGGTGTCTTTCGATATCTGCTCTGCTCCGGCCCAAGAGGGCATCGAGCTCTTCACGACGACCATCCGGGACAATGGCATTGGTATGACGAAAGAATTCCTTGCGCACATTTTCGAAGCCTTCACGCGCGAGAGGAGCAGCACGGAGAGCCGACGGCCGGGCTTTGGCCTCGGTATGGGCATCGCCAAGAAGCTGACAGAGCTCATGGGCGGCACCATTGCGGTCGAGAGTGAGCCGGGCAAGGGCACCACCTTTACGGTCAGGGTCCCGCACCGCATCGCCAAAGGGCCGGAAGAGGCATTCCCTGCAGAAGACTCCGCGCTGCCGGATACCGCACTCCAAGGCCGCCGCATCCTTCTTGCGGAAGACAATGATCTCAATGCAGAGATCGCAGAAGAGCTTCTAAAGGAGGCGGGGCTTCTTGTGGAGCGCGCCAGAGATGGCATCGAGTGTCTGGCGATGCTTGAGAAACGAGAGCCGCTCTGGTATGATCTCATCCTCATGGATATCCAGATGCCGAATATGGATGGCTACAAGGCGACCACCATCATTCGCCATCTGGAGGATCCAAGGCTTTCGAAGATCCCCATCATCGCCATGACGGCCAATGCTTTCGCCGAAGACAAGGCGAAGGCCATCGCGCTCGGCATGAATGCCCATGTGGCAAAGCCCTTCGATATCAGGGTGCTCAAGCGCGTGATGGCGGATGTGCTGGGGAAACAGTGAGTCAATGGTTTTTGGGGCATGCTGCTCTTTGAATTAGAAATTAGAAATGAGAAATGCGAAATGGTGGTGCGGCGCATAAACGTATAGAAGCGCCGCGAAGTATAGACAGTGGCGATGCCCGAAGGCGGTATTCAAGTCACAAGTCACTAGTCACTCGAGATTCCCTAATTCCTAATCCCTAATCCCTAGCTACTAATTCCCAGTCACTAGTCCCCAGTCCCCAGTCACTTCCCAAAGAGGGCAGATACGACAAGCTGCTTTTGCATTTTGTCGCAGCTGCCCTTTTTCGTGTTGCCCAGCGTCGCTTGAAATCATTTTGCGCTTGCATTGTTGATTCATTTAGTATAAAGTATATATCAATACGAAGAATATGCAAAAATATGTATACACACTATATAAATCACATGCACTTATTGAGAGACTCTCTCATTTCTCGTGGTCACTTCGGAGGTCGATCTTATGCTTCTACCCCTCTTGCTGTTTCTTTTGCCGCTTGCAACGGCCGTGATCCTGCTCTTGACACGCGATGCTTCCTTCCGCACCCTGCTCGTGAAAGGCTCGGCAGCGGTGATGATGGGGCTCGCACTTGCCGTTGCCGTCACCTGCTTTGATGAGCCGGTGAAGATCGGTGTGGATAGTGAGCTGCTGAAAGCGGTGATGCTGGCGGCAGACTTCCTTGTCATCCTGGCGGTCTGCTACTATGCGAAGAAATTCAAACGCTACAGCATCGCGCTTCTGGGGCTTGTGCAGTTTGCAATCGTGGCGGCCTTTGAATGGCATATGGGCGATCGCATCTATGTATCATGGGATTTCCTCATCGATCACTTTGCCATCATCATGATCCTGATCGCCGGCATCATCGGCGGACTCATCGCGGTGTACTCTTTGGGCTACATGGCGCAGTACCATCGAAAGCATGCGGGGATCCCTGACCGTCGCGGCTTTTTCTTCTTTGTGGTCTTTCTCTTTCTTTCAGCGATGTTTGGTCTCGTCATGTCGAACAATCTGCTCTTCATGTACACCTTCTGGGAGATCACGTCTCTCTGCTCCTTCCTCCTGATCGGCTATTCACAGACGAATGAAGCGATCCACAATTCCTGCAAGGCGCTCTGGATGAACCTTTTGGGCGGGCTTGCCTTTGCATTGGCGATCGTCCTTCTGGGGGAGAAATACTACACGGTCGAGCTGTCTCTCTTGGTGAATCTGGGCCGCAGCCGTGAGCCTGTCGAGCTTATCGCAGCGCTCCTCGTCTTCTGCGGATTTACGAAATCGGCGATGATGCCCTTCTCCGGCTGGCTTCTGGGGGCGATGGTGGCACCGACGCCGACCTCGGCGCTCCTGCACTCTTCGACCATGGTCAAGGCGGGCGTCTTCCTCATCATCAAGCTCGCGCCGATCCTGGGGGACAACCATGTCGGCATCATGGCGATGCTGGTGGGCGGGATCACCTTCTTCTTCGCTTCCTGCGCCGCCATTTCCCTGTCCGATGGGAAAAAGGTGCTCGCATACTCCACGATCTCGAATCTCGGCCTGATCGTCTGCTGCGCAGGCACAGGCTCCTATGAAGCCGCATGGACGGCGATCATGATCGTCATCTTCCACGCAGTCGCGAAGTCTCTCCTCTTCCTCACGGTCGGCACCGCAGAGCAGCAGCTCGGCAGCCGCGATCTGGAGAATTTCGATGGGATCTTCAATTCCATGCCGCGCCTTTCGCTTTGCATGGTGATCGGCATCTGCGGGATGTTCCTCGCACCGTTCGGCATGCTGATCTCCAAGTGGGCCGCTATGAAAGCCTTCGTCGATGCAGGACAGCCGCTGCTTCTCCTCGTCCTCGTCTATGGCTCGGCGACCACACTCTTCTACTGGACGAAGTGGCTCGGCAAGATCACGACCTTTGTCCCGACGAATGAAAACCGCGAGCGAGGGATCCTTGGCGTCGAATGGACGGCGCTCAAAACGCTGGCAGCACTGACGCTCATCGTCTGCGTGCTCTTCCCGCTCGTTTCGGAATACGGCGTCATCCCCTACCTTGCACTCACCTATCATGCGACGGCAGAGGTCATCGCGCAGAGCAATCTTTGGATCATGTCGCTCATGGTCTTCCTTCTGGTCGTCCTGCCTCTTCGCTTCGGAAAAAGCCGTGAGAAGAAACAGGTCGTCACGAATCTTTCCGGGGAGAACCTCGGAAGTGACAATGCCTATCGCGGCGCCGGCGGACGTGTCGTCCCCGTCACGTTGCGGAACTGGTATCTGGAGAGCTGGTTCGGTGAAGACCGCATGAAGCTCCTTGGCTACACCGCAGCCCTTGCCTGCGTTCTGATGGAGCTGTCTTTGTCTGTAGGAGGTGCATTCCATGTCTGACTTCCTGATGCCTATCGCAGGAGGTCTCCTGTACCTCCTCTTAGCGCCGATCCTCGGCGGACTGCTTTCCGGGTGCGACCGCATCATCTCCGCCCGTATGCAGCGAAGAAAGGGGCCGCCCCTCCTGCAGCCCTTCTATGATTTCCTGAAGCTGTGGGGAAAGCAGCCGATCGCCGTCAATAAGGCGGAAGGCTTCTACATCTTCGGCTTCCTTCTTTTCGTCCTTCTGACAGGCACACTCTTCTTCGCGCAGGGCGATATCCTGCTCGTCGTATTCACACTGACCATGGCGAGTGTCTGCCTCATCATCGCGGCGTATGCCGTCGATTCCCCCTACAGCCAGATCGGCGCGGAGCGTGAGCTCGTGCAGACCATGGCGTATGAACCGATGCTCCTCATGGTGGCACTCGGCTTTTACCTCGCCAGCGGCAGCTTCTCCGTCGGAGACATCTTGACGGGCGCCCATATGAATATCCTGCGTATGCCGGGCATCTTCTTCGGCCTCTGTTTCATCCTTCTCATTAAATTCAGGAAATCGCCCTTCGATATCTCCATGTCGCATGAAGCGCATCAGGAGCTCATCGGCGGTCTTAAGACAGAGATCTCCGGCCGTACCCTGGCCGTCGTCGAGATCGCGCACTGGTATGAGAATGTGTTCCTCTTCGGCCTCGTGCTCCTCTTCTTCGCATCGGATACCTGGTGGACATGGCTTCTCGGCCTTGCCATCTGCGAGATCGTTTTCTTCGCAGAGATCCTCATCGACAACTGCTGCGCCCGCATCAAGTGGGAGCGCATGCTCGCCTCCACCTGGCTCGTCGGCCTCATGGCAGGCTTTCTGAATATCGCATTTTTGATGTATTTTAAATAAAGGTTGTCTGGTTCAGGTTGATGGGTTCAAGTGAGCGGCGTCGCGCTTTGCACCGAATATAAAATGGCGGCGAAGCCGCCACCACAGGTTTGAAAACAGGGATGAGCAGCTAGTGACTGGTAGCTAGGGATTAGTGGCTAGAGATTAGTGGCTGGTGGCTAGTGACTAGTGACTTAAATACCGCCTTCGGGCATCGCCATTATTGACACTCCGCGGCGCATTTCGTCATCCTGAGCGGAGTGAAATGTCGGATGTTCGAAAATGTAAAGGCGGAACAGTGAGAACTGAGTCGAAGGATCTGGCGCCGCACCACCACTCCTAACTCCTAACTCCTCACTAGAGAGCGCGCGAGGCTTTCACCCACAATCAAAGGGCAGCACGTCCCGTGGGCTAACCCTGAACCCAATAACACCCTATCCCAATTCACTCCATTCCGGAGGTCATGTATGAGCTTTGAAAAGAAATCTCCCTGGCTGATCCACTATGACGGATCGTCCTGCAACGGCTGTGATATCGAGGTGCTTGCGTGCCTGACACCGCTCTATGATGTGGAGCGCTTCGGCATCGTCAATACCGGTGATCCGAAGCATGCCGATATTTTCCTTGTCACCGGCGGCGTGAACGCGCAGAACCTGCCTGTCGTCCGCCAGATCTATGAACAGATGCCGGAGCCGAAGGTGGTGATCGCCGTCGGGACCTGCGCATGTAGCGGCGGCATCTTCCGCGAGTGCTATAATATGCTTGGCGGCATGGACAAGGCGATCCCCGTCGATGTCTACGTCCCCGGCTGCGCCGCACGTCCGGAGGCCATCATCGATGGCGTCGTAAAAGGTCTTTCCGTGCTGGAAGAAAAGCAGAAGAAACTGAGAAAAGGTTGATGGGTTCAGGTTGGCGGGTTCAAGGTTATGGTGCGCTGCGAAATATTTATAAAGCGCCGCACTATCACCTTGAAGTTTGAAAGCAGAGTGAGGGTTCAGGGATTAGAGGTTAGGAGTGACTGGTGACTAGTGACTGGTGACTGGGATATATCAGACTCCCGTATCGTCATTTCGAGCGAAGCCCTCGAATCTTTTTCGTTCGCGATCAGGCGGACAATGTTTGAAAACCCCAAATGGGAAACCTGTTATTTCTCAAACCTTCGGACATCGCCCTATTTATACTCTGCGGCGCTTCATTATTTTATGCGCCGCACCACCATTTCTCATTTCTAATTTCTCATTTCTAATTCATGCGAGGCTTTCATCCGCAATCCATGGGCGCCCCGCTCTAAGGGACAATCCTGAACCCTGAACCCCGAACCCATTTCTATCCCCCTCCCAAAGGAGAACATCTATGAAACAGCAGTTTATCACCATTCGCCCGGAAGACCTCTTGGAGCGTGTGGCGCGATTCAAAAAAGAAGGCTGCCGCTTGGTACAGATCCTCTGCACCCGTACCACGGAGGGCTTCGAACTGACATACACCTTTGACAAAAATTATTTCCTCTACCACCTGCGTCTGACCGCGGCGCTGGGCGGCTCCGTCATGAGCATCACGAGTCTGTACTGGTACGGCTTTGTGTGGGAGAATGAGATCCACGATCTTTTCGGGCTGGATGTCCGTTTCATCGCGCCCGATGTGGACTATGGCGGGCATTTCTACCACCTTGCGCAGAAGACGCCGTGGCATGACCTGTCGAATGCCGTCCACGCGAAGCAGGCCGTGAAGGTGAACCTTCGAAGCGGTCTTGGCGTCGATGCATCTGTCGTGAAGAAGGAGGATGGCAATGGCTGAACTCACTACCGTTTCCTTTGGCCCGCAGCATCCGGTCCTGCCGGAGCCGATCCATTTGGATCTGGAGCTGAAGGATGAGAAAGTCGTCCGCGCCGTGCCGTCCATCGGCTACGTCCACCGCGGACTGGAAAAACTGGTCGAGAAGCGCGATTTCAAGCAGTTCATCTATGTCGCAGAGCGCGTCTGCGGCATCTGCTCCTTCGGGCATGGCTGGGGCTATGCGAAGGCCGTCGAAGGGCTGATGGAGATCGACGTGCCGCGCCGTGCGAGCTACCTGCGTACGATCTGGCATGAGCTTTCCCGCCTGCACAGCCATCTCCTGTGGCTCGGGCTGGGCGCGGATGCGCTGGGCTTCGAGAGCCTTTTCATGCACTGCTGGCGGCTTCGCGAGACGATCTTGGATATTTTCGAAGAAACGACCGGCGGCCGCGTCATCTTCTCCGTCTGCGAGGTGGGCGGCGTACGCCGTGACCTCACGGATGCCATGAAGAAGAGCATCGAGGAGAGGCTCACCGGCCTGCGCAAGGAGATCGAAGAGATGGCGTCTGTCTTTCTCTATGACGATACCATCCAGACACGTCTGGAGGGAGTCGGTATCCTTTCGATGAATGAGGCGATGGATCTGGGCTGTGTCGGCCCGATGGCACGCGCCAGCGGCGTCCCGAATGATTACCGTATGGCCGATGATGACGGCGCATACAGGGATCTGGGATTTCATCCGGTCTTAGAGCAGACCGGCGACTGTCTCGCCCGCGCGAAGGTACGCATCCGCGAGCTCTACCAGTCTATCGACATCATTCTAGGCGCGCTCGAAAATCTCCCGGAAGGCGCGATCGCATCGCCTGTCCGCGGCGTCCCGCCCAAGGGGGAATTTTTCACCCGCGTCGAGCAGCCGCGCGGCGAGGCCATTTACTATATTAAGGGAAATGGCACCAAGAACCTCGAGCGCTTCCGCCTCCGCACCCCGACGAACTGCAATATCGCGGCCCTCGTCAAAATGCTGCAGGGCTGCGACCTCGCCGATGTGCCGAATATCATCCTGACCATCGACCCCTGCATCAGCTGCTGCGAAAGATAGGTCGGGTTCAAGGTTCAGGGTTAGCCCATGGGGCGTGACGCCCACTTGATTGTGGATGAAAGCCTCGCTTGAATTAGAAATTAGAAATGAGAAATGCGAAATGGTGGTG
>ULQU01047588.1_pt1 | contig 18378 bp, 9 predicted proteins | sample 1954841 | NCBI WGS metagenome assembly ULQU01 (sample SAMEA4835664, study PRJEB28245) | human gut metagenome | biome: gut microbiome; material: fecal sample | place: Denmark | collected 2008
GAATAATGTGCGTCAAGGCGGAAAATAGTATGGTTACAAATAAAAACCTATACCTTATATTATATATACATACCGAAAGAGCTAACATTAAAATAAATTCAGAAAAAAACAGTGTTAAACATACCGTTTAATTACTTTTTTTATTATTTTTACGGCGTCGTAATGAAAAGAGTACAATCTTAGTTAATGTTAGCCTGTTTGTATTCGATTTATTATAACGATTATGTGCTAATCGTGAAAAACAAATTTTTTAGTTAACCTAAAAAAAGGATGTCTATGCTTAGAAAGAAAATGTTCTCTTCTTTCAAACATTCGAGGACTGCAGCAGTCTCGATGTTGATGTCTTTCTGTATGACAGGAGCTGTCTTTGCACAGAAAGGTATGATTAAAGGTACTGTAGTGGACGAAAATGGCGAACCGGTTATCGGTGCTAATGTCCTAGTAAAAGGAACTACTAACGGAACAATTACCGACATGGACGGTAATTATGTTATTAACGTGGAAAACATGAAAAATGTAGTCCTGCAAGTTTCGTATGTGGGATACAATTCCATTGAAGAAGCTGTAAAAGGACGCGAAACAGTTCCTATTAAACTAGAATCTTCCGTAGTAAATTTGGGAGAAGTCGTAGCAATCGGTTACGGTACACAGACACGTAAGGAAATTACAGGTTCTGTAGCCAATGTCTCTGAAGAAAACTTCAACAAAGGTGTTACACGTGATGCCTCTGATTTGTTACAAGGTAAAGTCGCTGGTTTAACGATTACTACCGGTTCTGGTGATGTAACCCGTGGTTCACAAATCCAGTTGCGTGGTACTTCTACTTTGCAGAATGACCAAGGTCCGATGATCGTTATTGATGGTATTCCGGGCGGAGATATGTCAACGGTTTCTCCTTCAGATATCGAATCTATCTCCGTCTTGAAAGATGCCTCTTCTGCCGCTATTTATGGATCACGTGCAGCCGGTGGTGTTATCTTGATTACGACTAAACGTGGATCAGGATCTAAGACGCAAATTAATTATGACGGTTATGTAACCGCTTCAACTGTTGCCAACAAGCCCGACATGCTGAATGCAGCCGAATGGAGAGCTGCCAATGAAGCGTTAGGGAAAGATATTTCTATCTATGATAAATATAACAATGACACTGATTGGTTCGATGAAATGACTCGTACAGGTATTTCTCAGCAACACTCTTTGTCTTTGTCGGGTGGTTCATCAAAGAGCAACTACCGTGCATCCTATACCTATATGGACCGTAACGGTGTTGCCCGTGATAACTGGATGAAGCGCCATAGCTTCCGTTTCCAGTTCCAGCAGCGTGCCATTAACGATCGTTTGCGTATTGGATTAACCGGTTCTGCTACCCTGACTGATATGCAGATGCCGTTTGCAGATGACTTCATCTTGGCCTACAACATGTTGCCTGTATATCCGGTTTATAATGCAGATGGTTCTTATTTCACCGATGCGAACCACAATTACGACCAAGGTAACCCGGTACAGAACCAGGATCAGAACTATAAGAAAAGAACAAACAACTATTTCTATGGAGCTGGTGATGTACAATTCACTATCATAGATGGATTGACAACCAAAGTTCAATTGTATAAGAGCCGTTTTAATTCTGATTATAGTGAATGGCAAGATCCTCGTAACTCCAGAGGACAAGGTTCCACAGGTCTAGGTGTCCGCCAAGCAAGAACTTGGGATCGTGATTTGTTGGAATGGACAGGTAATTATAACAAAGCTTTCGGAAGTGACGAACAGCATAAATTAGATGCTATCATCGGTTACTCTTGGGAAAGTAATAAATATGCCGATCAAAGATCACAAGTTTCAAACTTCGCTGTGGTAGGAATGGGAGCAGATAATCTGCAAAGTGGTAACTTATTACAAATTGGTAACATCACTTCCAGCCGAAATGAATATAAATTGATCTCTTTATTTGCCCGTGCCCACTATAGCTATTTGGAAAGATATATGATCACCGCTACAGTACGTCGAGATGGTTCCTCTAAGTTCGGTGCCAATCATAAGTGGGGTACTTTCCCATCCGTATCTGCAGCTTGGGGTATCAGCCAAGAATCTTTCATGGAAGATGTTAAATGGGTAAACGACTTGAAACTGCGCGCCGGTTATGGTGTAACAGGTAACCAAGACGGTTTACAGCCTTATAAATCATTGGATCTGTATTCAGCAGCCGGAACTTATTACAGTAATGGAGCATGGCCTATTGCTTATCGAATGTCACAGAATGCCAATGCTGATTTAAAATGGGAACAGACAGCTATGTTGAATATCGGTTTAGACTTTACATTATTCAACAGCCGTTTGAACGGTACTATCGAATGGTATGACAAACGAACTTCAGATATGTTGTATAATTATGAAGTTTCTACTCCTACCTATGTGTATAATACCATTGCTGCCAACGTAGGTGATATGAAGAATACCGGTGTTGAAATTTTATTGAATTTAGACGTTATCCGTAATAAGAATTTCACATGGAATACTTCTATCAACTTAGCACACAACAAAAATGAAATCACAAAATTGTCTAACGAATTATATTCTACAGGCAAAGTATATGTAGGTGACCCATGGATCCGTGGTGGTTCAGGTGTAACCTCTCATGTCCTTGAAGTTGGTCATCCAGTTGGCCAATTCTACATGTTGAAATGTAATGGACTAGACGAAAATGGTAAATATATCATCGAAGATATCAACGGAGATGGTCAGATTACAGACGATGACCGTACTTACTGCGGTGATGCCCAGCCGGATTTGACTTATGGATGGAACAACACCTTCACTTGGAAGAACTGGGATGCCAGCATCTTCTTCCGTGGAACTATCGGCAACAAAGTCTTGAATAACCCGCTGGCTGCCTATGGTAACAACACGTATATTGATGGTAACAATACGATGGACAATGATGATTTGTTAGTATTACGTGAGAACTCTCGTATATGCTCATACTACATCGAAAATGCTTCATACCTTCGTTTAGACAATATGTCAATAGGTTACACATTCAATACAAAGAAAATTGACTGGTTGGAAAAAGCCCGCATTTATGTAGCAGGACAAAACTTGTTCGTAATTACAGGCTATAAAGGTCTTGACCCTGAAGTAGAAAACTTCCGTGGTGAAGCAACTGATAATAATGCCGGTCTGGATCCAGGTATTGAACCACGTAACTATATGCCAAAAGCAAGATCATTTACATTTGGTGTTAACTTAACATTCTAATAAGGAGATTTACTTATGAAACGAAAAACTATATTATCTTTTTTAACAGGAATATGTATGTTAGGAGGTTTAACATCATGTTTTAATTTGGATGAAACGGTGTATGACAAACTTCCTGCAGAAACATTCGGCCAAACAGATGTTGAAATCAACGCACTGGTAGGCAACGCTCATAATACAATGAAACGTTTTGCTACAACTTTCATGCACACCTCTGAATGTGCCGGCTCTATGGCTGTTGTCCCGACTCGTTTAGGCGGTGACTGGTACGATGGTGGTCAGTATGCAGAAATGTACATGCATTCATGGACAGGTATGACTCTTCGTATTCGTGACTCATGGGATGCTGCTACTGAATCCATTGCTACTTGCAACGCAGCAATCGACCTGCTCCAGAATTCGACAGTACTAAGTGAAACAGATAAACAAACTAAAATAGCTGATGTACGAGGTGTACGTGCTTTTTGGATTTATGTTATGATGGATTATTGGGGAAATATACCTTTACTAGTTGAATACAGTGCAACAGACAAAGTATATCCTAACAATTCTTCTCGTCAGACTGTATTTGATTGGTTAACAACAGAGCTAAACGAGATTAAAGATATTTGTCCAACAGTATCTACTGCTAATTATGGTTCTTTTACACAAGGTGCTGCTTATACTTTATTAGCTAAACTGTATTTGAATGCAGAAGCTTGGGGTGTAACTACATCTGAAAACAATTATCAAAAGGTAGTTGAGTACTGCGACAAAGTTATGTCGTTGGGATATACCTTGGAACCTAATTGGAAAGATAATTTTAGTGTCAACAACCAGAACTCAAAAGAAGCTATCTTAGCAGCAACTTTCAGCAGTGCCGATACAGGTAGCGATGGTAATATCAAATGGGAACTACACAACAATACCTTGCACTATAAAGATTATTTAGCGTTAGGAATTGATGCAGCAGATACATGGAATGGTATTTGTGCCCAGCCGGATTATGTAAAATTATTCCCGGAAGATGATCCTCGTCGTGAAGGTAGTTTCTTGATTGGAATGATGATTGATCAAACAACAGGAGAACCTGTTATAACAGACCATGGATATGAATTAAATCATACAGTTGATGTTACCATTATTCCTGGCACAGAATATGCCGGTTCTAACTGGGGTGCAGTTAATCAGCATGATGGTGCCCGCTGCTTCAAATGGGAATTCGCTACGGACTTAACAACGTCAATGGAAAATGACTTCCATATTTTCCGCTTGGCCGATGTATATTTAATGAAAGCTGAAGCTTTATTACGGGGAGGAGGTAATGCCGGTGAAGCTACAACCTTAGTTAATGCGATCCGTGAACGCGCATATGGTAATTCTGATCATGATTATTCAAGTGTGTCACTTGCCGATGTTCAACTTGAACGTCGCTTAGAGCTGGCATGGGAATGCTATTCACGACAGGATGATATCCGTTTCGGTTGTTACGACCAAGGTATGTGGCCAGAATCAAATTGTGCTCGTCTTACAGGTGAACATCTGAAGTTAATGCCTATTTCTCAGGATGCATGGCAGTTAAATCCGAATTTAACTCAGAATCCGGGTTATGCAGCTTTCAGTAATTAATTTATAAAAAACTTATTTATCATGAAAAAGTTGTTCTTTATCTTATCATTCTGTTTTATTGCATTACTATCAAGTTATGCAAGTATATTATTCGATTCGAATTTAACAGAATCTAACTCAACAAATAATTATCCTATTGTATCTGGTTGGTGCGAAACAAATATTAGTAGTTATAATTTCAGTGGCACACTAATTAATATTAGTCCTGAAGCTACTACAGCTAATATTTTATTAGATTCTCCTAAGTTTTCATCATGGGAAGTTAGCACTATTCCAGAAAGAAATCTTATTTCTGCGGTTAATAATTACATTCAAGTTTCAGCATTAGAGAGATCCCTTATAGGAACATCTATATGTATTACAGGAGTTTTAGAAGATACTGGTGAAACTATTTCTATAACTTTAATTTTCCGTAGTAACTAAGAAAAAAATGAGATTGAGCCCAAATTCAGTTTTTGAAAATTGAATTTTCAATTTGAAATTTGAGCATCTTAAAAGATTAAATAATGGTCGTATCGATCTCCTTGCTGAGTAATGATACGACCATTTTTTTAATATCACAATTACAATCTATAACTTTTCGGTGTGGTCATTACTGTTTTGCCATTTACTCATTTTTATTATATAAAAAATCTCTACTCCCCCATTTTTTCTTTATCTGAAATTCATTAGTTTTGCTTCATAAATATAGTTGCTAATCAATAAACCAAGGATCATGAAAATCAACCAGCTCTCTACACTTATTTGCATGAGTATATGTATGACTGAATTTACTTATGCCATACCACCTGTTGAAGGAATGCAAATTGTTGCAGAACCAGATTACGCCATTCCAAATCAACCAATTTGTGAAATGAATTATTCGCCGGCAGCTACACAATTTTCTTTATGGGCGCCCTCTGCTATCGAAGCAGAAATCCGGATCTACACTTCATACGACAGTCCGGAACCGGAACAGATCATTCCCCTCGATCCCGATCTGAAAGGAAGTTGGAATCAAACCGTACAAGGAGACCTGAAAGGAAAATTCTACACCTTTAGAGTGAATATCGATGATGTATGGCAAAAAGAGACACCCGGAATCTTTGCCCGTGCTGTGGGTGTAAATGGCGACAGGGGCGCCATCATAGACTTCCAGGAAACCAATCCTGAAGATTGGAATAACGATACCCGACCGGAAATGAAAAATCCGGCAGATATTGTCTTATACGAAATGCATCATCGCGATTTCTCCATTCACCCGTCATCAGGGATACAACATAAAGGAAAATTCTTAGCACTGACAGAAACAGGAACAACCACTGCCAATGGAGAAAAAACAGGAATTGATCACCTGAAAGAATTAGGCATTACCCATGTACATATTCTGCCTTCTTTTGATTTTGCATCGGTAGATGAAACAAAATTAGATCAGAACGCATATAACTGGGGATATGATCCGAAGAACTACAATGTGCCTGATGGTTCATATGCCACTGATCCTTATAATCCGGTCACACGAATCAAGGAATTCAAGGAAATGGTACAAGCCTTGCATAAAGCCGGTATCCGTGTTGTACTGGATGTCGTTTACAATCATACCTTCTCTGCAACCGATAGTCCGTTTGAACGGACAGTCCCCGGTTATTTCTTCCGTATGTACGAGAACGGAGAGTTCTGTAATGGATCGGCTTGTGGAAACGAGACAGCCAGCAACCACCGGATGATGCACAAATACATGGTTGAATCGGTTTGTTACTGGGCTAAAGAATACCACATTGACGGATTCCGCTTTGATTTGATGGCTATCCACGATATAGAAACCATGAACGCTATTCGGGAAGCACTGAACGCCATTGATCCAACCATCCTGACATACGGCGAAGGCTGGGCTGTCGGTCAGTTAGGATATGATGAAAATAAACTTGCCTATAAGAAATATACGTATCGCATGCCAGGTATTGCTGCTTTCAGCGATAATCTGCGTGACGGTTTACGCGGTCCGTTCTCTGATCATCATAAAGGAGCCTTTATAGTAGGCCTGCCGGGACATGAAGAAGAAGTAAAATTCGGTATTGCCGGAGGTGTCTTACATAAACAAGTAAAAGCCAACGAATTCTGGGCAGCTGAACCCACTCAGCACATCAGTTATGTAAGTTGCCACGATGACCATTGCCTGCGTGACCGTTTAATAAATACATTAGGAAATGATACGTCGGAAGAAACCGTACTTAAATTGGATAAATTGGCTCAGACGGCCGTATTGACCTCACAAGGTATTCCTTTTATCTTTTGTGGAGAAGAATTATTCCGTACCAAGCAAGGAGTAGGCAACAGTTATAAAAGTCCGGATGCCATCAATGCGATTCCATGGACGAATAAAACAAAGTATCATGATTTATATCAGTATTATAAAGAGTTGATCGCCATCCGTCGGGCACATCCTGCTTTCTATTTGGGAACAGCTGAAAAAGTACGCGAGCATTTGGAATTTCTGCCAACAGAAGGAGATAATCTGGTTGCCTTTCAATTAAAGGATATACAAGGGATCGACCCTGCACAACGGATCATCGTTGTATTGAACAGCAATAAGGCAAACCGGAAAATACAAATCCCGGACGATACCTATCAGATAGTCGTAAAGGATGGAAAAGCTGATCGAAACGGATTAGGTACTCATGCAGGTCCGAATCTGGAAGTCGAAGCGCAATCGGCTGTTATCTTAATCAAGAATCAATAATCATCTAAAACACAAAATACATACATGAAAACAATACCCGATCATAGTTTTGGGAAATTATGGAACATCAGTTTCGGATTCTTTGGCGTACAAATTGCGTATGCCTTGCAAAGCGCCAATATCAGTCGGATCTTTTCCACCTTAGGAGCCGATCCGCATGAGTTAAGTTATTTCTGGTTGTTACCGCCTCTGGCCGGTATGATTGTACAACCGATCATCGGTGCTGCCAGCGACAAGACATGGACACGCTGGGGACGTCGTATTCCTTATTTATTTCTTGGAGCAACACTGGCTTTGATCGTCATGTGCCTCTTGCCTAATGCCGGAAGCTTCGGATTTACCGTAGCTCAGGCTATGATCTTCGGTTTGTTTGCCCTGATGCTGCTCGATACCTCTATCAATATCGCCATGCAACCGTTCAAGATGATGGTAGGCGATATGGTGAATGAGAAACAGAAAAGCCTCGCCTACTCCATTCAAAGCTTTCTCTGTAATGCCGGTAGCCTGGTAGGTTATCTCTTTCCGTTTATTTTCACTTGGATTGGTATAAACAATATTGCACCGAAAGGTGTCATACCCGATTCTGTGATTTATTCTTTCTATATCGGAGCCTTTATTTTGGTCTTATGTGTCTTTTATACCGCATTTACGGTAAAAGAATATCCACCCAAAGAATACGCCGAATATCATCAGATCGCTCCGGAAAGCCCGCAGGAGAAAAGTAATGTTTTCACATTATTAAAGCATGCACCTTCGGTATTCTGGACAGTCGGACTCGTTCAGTTCTTTTGTTGGGCTGCATTTATGTTTATGTGGACCTATACCAGTGGAGCCGTAGCTACCCAGGCCTTTGATACCCCTGTAATCGAGAAAGTTGTCGGTGGAATCACCTCTGTAGTATTGAATACACAGTCTGTAGAATATCAGAATGCAGCCGATTGGGTTGGGATTCTGTTTGCCGTACAGGCTATCGGTTCAGTCCTGTGGTCAATAGTCATTCCTAACATCCGAAATGTAAAAGTAGCCTACATGATAAGCCTGTTACTGGGTGGTATCGGATTTATCTCCATCTACTTCATCCATGATCCGTATGGATTGTTCGTTTCCTTCTTATTGGTAGGTTGTGCATGGGCTGCTATGTTAGCTTTGCCTTTTACTCTGCTGACCAACGCTTTGAAAGGAGGACATGTAGGTATTTATCTGGGATTATTCAACTGCACAATATGTGTTCCACAGATTGTAGCCGCAGCCACCGGCGGTTCTTTATTGCGTATGCAAACCGAAGCCGGTTCATTACCACCCGAAACCAACATGCTGGTATTAGCCGGAATCTTTTTACTGATCGGAGCAGCTTGCGTAGTTTTTATCAAACAACATTCAGAAACATCTAAATCCAACTAACATGAAAATATCTTTTCAGATTCCTTATCATACACATTGGGGAGAAGACGTCCGGGTTCTGTTATCTGACGGTATGGTACACCCGCTTTATACCCGCAACGGAGAAATCTGGCGGGGTTGTCTTGAACTGGATACAACTACCAGTCCAGCTGAACTGAGTTATCAGTATGCCATTTTCCAAGACGATGTATGTATCCGTAAAGAATGGAATGGCGTAAAACGGCGATTGACTATAAATCCGGCTTATGCCCGACTAATTCTAAACGATGCCTGGCGTGATCGTCCGGAAGATTCTTATTTCTATAGTTCGGCCTTTTCCGGTGAAGAAGCACCTTATTATCCCTCCGGAACAGAAGTCAGTCACTCAAAATCCATCTTGTTGAAAGTACGTTGCCCACGTTTCCGCCATAAGAATTGGAAACTGGCCATCAGTGGTAACCAACGTATCTTGGGAGAATGGGATATGAAGGCACCTAAAATGATGCAGCCTTGCGGCCCCAATGAATGGTGTATCTTACTTGATGCTACGGGCATTACATATCCTTTCGAATATAAATACTTAGCATGGGATACAGAAAATAACTGCGAAGGCGAATGGATCTGTGGGAATAATCGACAGATTTCTTCCCTGCCGTTACAAGAAGGAGATTTATTAGTGATTTCTGATGATGAAGTACATTTCGATTTGCCAGCATGGAAAGCAGCCGGTGTGGCTATACCGGTCTTTTCGCTCCGCTCGAAACAGAGTTTCGGCGTTGGTGATTTTGGAGACCTGAAGAAGATGATTGACTGGGCAGTCCTGACCGGACAGAAAGTAGTACAGATTCTTCCGATTAATGATACCACTATCACCCATACTTGGACTGATTCATATCCATATAACAGTATTTCGATCTATGCCTTCCATCCGATGTATATCGATCTGAATCAATTGGAAGCATTAGAAGATGCCGGACAACGGGAAAGTTTTGAACAGCAGCGGTTGAAATTGAATGCTCTGCCACAAGTAGATTACGAAGCTGTAAATCAATACAAACTGAAGTATCTGCATCTCCTATTTCAACAGATGGGAGAAACATTACTGGAATCGACTGGTTTCCGCCAGTTCTTTAAAGAGAACAAACACTGGCTGGTTCCTTACTCTGTTTTCTGTTATTTGAGAGACAAATATGGAACACCGGTATTCCGTAACTGGCCGGAACATCAGGTTTACCACGAAGAAGTCATTTCACGAATGGCAGAGGAAGATACGGCATGTCGTCCCGTAGCTCGCTTCAATTACTTCTTACAATACATATTACATATCCAACTACGTGCTGCCAGCGAATATGCCCGTAGCAATGGAGTTCTTTTGAAAGGTGATATCCCTATCGGCATCAGTCCGAATAGTGTAGAAGCATGGACCGAGCCTCATTACTTCAACCTCAACGGACAAGCGGGTGCTCCACCCGATCCTTTCTCGGAGACTGGTCAAAACTGGGGTTTCCCAACCTATAATTGGGAGACCATGCAACAGGATGGCTATACATGGTGGAAAAAACGTTTCCATAAGATGGCAGAATACTTCGATGCCTATCGTATCGATCATATCTTAGGTTTCTTCCGTATTTGGGAAATTCCTTCTCATTCCGTGCAAGGATTGTTGGGTCAGTTCGTCCCTGCCCTACCTATGTCGTCCGAAGAAATCAACCGTTTTGGTCTGTTCTTCCGCAAAGAAGCGTTCACCAAACCCTATATTACCGAAAGCATCCTGGAGGCGAAGTTCGGCGAACTGAAAGAACAGGTTAAACAAGAATATTTGTTCCAAATCACCCCGCATGAGTATGCTTTGCGACCGGAATACAATACACAACGTCAGGTGGAACAACATTTCCAGGGGAAGAACGACCCACAGAACAATTTGTTGCGTAATGGCCTGTTCGAATTGATCAATAACGTGTTGTTCGTAGTTGATCGAAAAGATCCGAACCTCTATCATCCGCGTATTGCCGTTCAGAATGAACCGGTATATGAAAGCCTGACTCCTTCAGAAAAAGCAGCCTTCGACCAGCTTTACACGCATTATTTCTACCATCGCCACAACGACTTCTGGTATCACGAAGCCATGAAGAAGCTGCCGGAACTGACCGATTCGACCCGGATGCTTGTATGTGGTGAAGATTTGGGTATGATCCCGGATTGTGTGAAAGGTGTGATGGACGAACTTCGTATTCTCAGTCTTGAAATCCAGCGGATGCCGAAGAATCCAGCCGAAACATTTGGCGATCCGGCACATTATTCGTACCGTTCGGTATGTACCATCTCGACTCACGATATGTCAACCCTCCGAGGATGGTGGCATGAAGATGCGAACCTGACACGCCGTTATTTCTATGACGTACTAGGTGGTTGGGGTGATTATCCGACCGAAGCACCGGGTTGGTTATGCGATACCATTGTCTTGAAACATCTACTGGGCAACTCTATGCTCTGTATCCTCTCTCTACAAGATTGGCTTTCAATCAACGAAGAAGTACGTTATCCCGACGCAGATACCGAACGGATCAACGTTCCCGCCAATCCACGTCACTATTGGCGATACCGGATGCACATCACGATCGAAGATTTGATGCAATGTACTGCCCTCAACGATCGTATCCGCGATATGATCGGGAAGTCGGGGAGAATAAATAATTGAAAATAAATCAGGCACGGATGACTGGAATCTACATATAAAGTCCATATCATCCGTGCCTACATTATATTAATAATAGATATTTATTACTAAGCAACTTCCAAATTTTATTCTTTCTTGTTGGCTTTTGCCTGGGCAATACGTTGGTTATAGAGCGCACGGGTTTCATCAATCAACGCATTCAGATCCTTTATGAAGGTATCAATGATTTCGCTCGGATAGCAAATGCTATTGGCAAATGTCACACTCACCATGTAATCATAATATTCCCCCATCCGGTTACGTACCACTTTACTTTCTTCCAACTGCGAAGCAGCCTGGTCATGAGTACGTTGCTGGGTCAGTTCAGCATACATACCGTTTGTCTCTTCCAGTCCAGTTATAACTTCTTCCAAGCCCAACAATTCTACCAACGAAGCGTTTTCTTCCTTCTTCATATCCAGCAACAAACCGTCGATCTGCGCTGTTTCCTGCTGATTCGGCAGTCGGTAGCACTGCGCATAAGGATACAACAATTTATAAAGCGTATTAGCAGCCTGTCGGCGTGTAGCAATAGGAGATCCTTTTTCCGTACGCAATACGGAGAATAAAAATAATACCCAACTATCACGTTCCTTGTCTAAAGAACCCATATCTTCCGTCTGTAAACTGATACGGCTTCTCGAAACAATGTCGGTCAAAGTGGAACGGTCTTCTTCAAATACCAAGAAATCGGCTACCTCGAAGCCCAAGGCCGAAGTTTCCGGTGCCTCTTCCTTCGTTCCAGTCGTATTCACCAAGTCCGAGAACCGCGACATGAAATTGGCGAACTCGGCATTGTTGAGTTTCTCCAAACCCATAGCCTGGATTTTAACAATGGATTTCATACACAATAACTCATTTATTTTATTCTAACTATTTTCTATATCCATATTTTGTTGAAAACAAATAAAACCGAATAATAAACCCAAGGCCTCACCCTTGATAAGATCTGATTCAGGGTCTAAATTAAGGCTTGCATCACTTGCAAAGTCTGATTCAGGGTCTAAATTGAGGGTTACACCACTTGCAAGGTCCAATTCAGGGTCTAAACTGGGAGTTACACCACTTGCAAGGTCCAATTCAGGGTCTAAATTGGGGGTTGCACCTCTTGCAAGGCCTAATTCAGGGTCTAAATTTCATTTTGCAAGTATTTCAAGGGAGTTTATATCATAAGAGGGAGGAAAAATCCTCCCTCTTAATGTTCATGAAAGTTATGATAAAAATCAATTTATCATCTTATAGTATTCTCTCTTTGCCCAGAAGAGCGGAGTATAATAACCTGTTGACTCTTCGTAGTTCTTTGAGATAGCTTCCTGACAGTTCTGACTGTTATAAGTCAACTCGTCATTTACATACGGTAAACGGTGTGGAGGAGTTGGATAACTAGATACCTGATTGTCGCGAGAGAAATAAACTTCCGGATAACCTGTACGACGTGTCACATTCCAAGCTTCCAATTCATTCATAAAACTAAAATTCAACCACAACTGTTCACAAACAGCCTGTTGTGTGGGTTTCCAGATACTTTCAGCGTAGGCTTGAATTTCTGCATCGCTTGGTCTTACTAATGTACGATATCCACGATAGCTATCATTTCCTTCCTTATACAGCGAACTGGTTTCTTTCATGTTCCAGTAATATTCTGTAGATTGGATAACTCCATTAATAAAGTTTTCCTTAGCAGCATTCTGGTCAACAGCTACACCATATCCCATCAAATAAGCTTCAGCTTTACTCAGACTTACTTCTGCAGCACTGATCCATAAACTCATGATATTTTCATTACCCATATATGAATCCCATCCGGCTACTGCTTGTGAATCAATCTCACAATAATAATTGGCGGTTGTGATACCCCGTTTAACATACTCTTGTTGCTTCTGTTCTTCTAAATTAGAAATTTCAGCATTACTCATGTTTATATCATAAGCAACATATTCACCATCTGGATTCGGATCATACATCGCTTGGATACGTGGGTCGGTGTTGGCATCAGGAATACCATTATCCGGTACATTCATTACACGCAACATAGTTGGTGAACCGGCTGCATAGTTACCAGTACGAAGAGCTTGTGACAAACTTTTACCGTAATTAAAACTATCAGATTGTGTATCGGCTTCTACACCCATATTTTCAGAGTTCTTATCAATCAATGGATACTGGCTCGGATTATTCAAAATTTCAGCAATAGCAGCATGAGCCTCAGTTGTACAATCACCATTCGTTGACAAATGCAAAGCAATACGCAAACGTAATGAATTTACATATTTACGCCATACAGCCACATCACCAGCAGCTACTGTATAATCCTGACGTTGTAAAGAAACTGTACTTGTTGCATCTACACCATTAGCCAAATAATCACTTGTTTCTTTCAGATCATTTAATATCTGCTTGTAAAGTTCTACATCATCTTCATAAACACAGGCTGCTTTAGCTGCATCATAGTCACTGGTATTCCATAAAGTTCCAGCGCCATTGAATGGAACATCCCCAAACAAAGAAAGCATTTCATGTAACTGTCCGTATGTCACTGTACGAGCCAAATGATAAAATACGGCATTGGCCGGTTTTTCTTCTTCTGGTAAATTATTATAGTTTACTTCCAATAAACGATATTGGGTTACCACTCTATAAAAACTCTTCCAACGGTCATCATAACGGCCTGTACCTGCTCCCATAAAACGACCTGGATTATTGTTATCTCCTACTACACCCGAAAATAAACCAGAAGTAGTAGATTGACAATAATAACGATAATAAATAAGATCAGTCCATTCTCTGGCTTGATTCAGCACAGCAGTAAATACCTGTGGTACACCGACTGTTGTTGTTTTGGAGGGGTCTGTATATTTGTCGTCATAACTTGAATCGGAGCAAGATACGACGCCCATTAAAGCAACCCCTGTCAATAATATGGAAATTATCTTTTTCATATTGTTTTCTGTTTAATAATGATTAAGAATTGATGTTAGAAACTTGCACGCAATGAGAAACCGTATGTGCGAGCACTAGCGGTAGAACCACCCACTTGCGCCTGATAGATCCAGTTCGTACCATCCGTCGTTTCTGAATCGAACAATTTTAATGTACGATAAATATAGAACGGGTTACGTACGAATGCCGAAAGTTGCAAACGGTTACAAGCAAATTTTTGTGTCAATGACTTCGGTAATGTATATGCCAAACTGATTTCACGACATTTGATATAACTGTTCTTTTGAACAGCTTCTGCATAACTTTGAGTAGCACTTGTTCCCCAACCATAATGATTTGAATTAACTTCTTCTTGTGTAACAATTATATCATTAGGTGTACCATCTTCCTTCACTCCCGGTAAAATCAAACCATTATCATATACATAATGTCCATTAATCATCGTTTCACCACGTTTGTAGTTATTAATCTGATCAGCATTAATGGTATGAATAGAAGATTTATCTGCAAGTTTTTCTGTATCACTATAATAGTAGATACCTCCAGTTGAAGCATCACGCACACCAACAGCATCCGTAATATTACCGGCAGACATCATATACTGCCACGGCAAGTTCAATACATCACCACCAAAACGGAAGTCGAACGAAGCATCAAAGGTCCAATTCTTATAACTTAAACTGGTTCCGAAACCTCCGGTTACTTTTGGCATAGCATTACCAACTTTATGACGTTCCGTCTCATCAGTAATATACAAACCGTTATCACCTACTATGTAGTTACCATTTTCATCTGTCTTCCATGTATAGGTATACCAATCACCCATAGATTCACCCACATGTGATTCCAATGTGGCAGCACCACCATCTACATTTGTATGGGAAAGAACATCCAAACCATCAGCCAATTTCTTCACTGTATTTTTGTTCCAAGCCACGTTTGCACGCAAATCCCATTGCCAATCTTTATTCTGGATAGGCGTACCATATACATTCAACTCGATACCTTTGTTAGCCAACTCACCCACATTCATCAACATACTCTGAGCACCCATAGAAGTAGCAGCAGTTGCTGGTAAAATCTGGTCTTTGATGGTATTAGAGTAGAAGTTAAATTCCATACCCAAACGGTTGTTCAGGAATTTATTTTCAATACCTAATTCAAATTCATATTTGGTTTCTGGCTTGATTCCTTCATTTCCGATTGTTGATGGTACCTGATTATAAGTATAAGTTTTATCTCTGTTGAAAGAACTTTGTTCGTATGCCATAACAGCTCTATAAATTTCAGGCGCATTACCTACGACACCGTATGAGAAACGTACCTTACCATAGTTCCACCAAGTCGGATTCTTTTCTTTCAACAATTCGGTATATAAAACACTCACACTTCCAGAAGGATACCAGAATGCGTTATTACCATGACGTAAAGTAGAAGTCTTCTCCTGACGGATCGATCCTTCCAAATATCCCCAACTGTTGAAACCATAGCTAGCAGTTAAGAAAGCACCTGTACGGAGCAATTGTTGTTTGGTCATTGAAGCACTCTTCGTTCCAACAGAAGCATTTAAATGGAACCAATTTTCCTGTGTCAAACCTTGCTGTGTACCAACAGTCGATTCATATAAAGATTCAGAACGGGCATTCCAACCCAAATTTGCAGTAATGTTGTGGATATCGTTGAAGGTCTTATCGAACATCAACATTACATCTCCATACACGATACCATAGCGATAATTCTTCAAACTATATGAATCTGAATATTGACCGTTAGTCGAAAAGATATGAGCATTTTCTGCACTGTTTTTGTTTTCAATCTTATCCACGGTCAAGTCAGTTGCCAAACGTCCACTCAAGGTCAAACCCGGAATGATATTCCATGTCGGGTTAACAGATCCAATGAAACGCTGATGGTCTTCTTCCTGTATTTTTCCGAAAATATTCCAGAAATATTCATCCACCATTGAATAAGAACCAGGAGTATAAAGGAACTGTTCTTCAGGAGTCAAAGTATCCGCAGTACCACCATTAATAGCAGCCGTAGTATTCTTATATCCCAAACTAGTCACAGTTCGATTACGGAGATATTCTATATCTGTAAAACCATTAAACATACCAGTAAAGTTGTTTGTCAAACGGCTAATACGGTATGGACGGTTCTTGATATACTGATTCATGTAGTTTGCCGTATAATTCAACTTAATGGTTTCAGTGACATTGAATGTACCGTTCAAGCTGAAATTATGCTTGCGATTATCCGAATTATACTGCATCGGCTTTGAATCATTGTAAGTATAAGAGAAACGAACATTGTTCTTTTCCGTACTATTTGTTAATGACAAATTATAAGTTTGGTTTACACCGGTACGGAAAATATCAGCCCACTGATTATGATCGATTGGTTCCCAAGAACGTTCCCTGCCCGCAAAATCAGTAACAGTTATACTAGGATCGTATTTAGCACCCCAAGCTCTATATGTTGACGCATTAGGTGTATAAAGCGGATTTCCATTCCGGTCAAAATAGGAAGTATTACTAAAACCAGTCAAGGCTTTTACATCATCATTACTAAAATAATAGTTCCCACGTCCTTCCCCGTATTCTTTCTGGATTTCAGGCATATAAGCTACCTTGTCAAAGCTAACATTTGCACTGAAGTCGATCTGTGTACCCGAACCAGCCTTACCTTTCTTTGTAGTGATCATAACGACACCGTTGGCAGCTTCCGATCCATACAAGGCAGAAGCGGCGGCACCTTTCAAGATAGAAATATTTTCAATATCTTCCGGGTTAATATCCACCATACCGTTGGATTCAACACGCTGGTTGCCCCAATAATCGTTGTTATTCGCATTACCGTTACGGATGGGCACACCATCCATGATGATCAACGGCTGGGTGTTACCGGTGATAGAAGACAAACCACGCACGGAGATAGATATAGCACCAGTACTTCCACCCGGAGCTGACTGAATGCGTACACCGGCTGCTTTACCATACAAACCTGTGGCAATAGATGAACTACCTGTCTTGGTCAAATCTTCCGAACCCACTGTACTAACCGCATAACCCAACTTTTTGGCATCTTTCTTGATACCCAAAGCAGTTACAACGACTTCTTCCAGCTGTTCTGAATCTTCAGCTAATGTAACATTGATACTTGGTTGTCCAGTGTAAGTAACTTCTTGTGTGGCATAACCAATGTAAGAGATTTGAATGACATCGCCATTCTTCAAGCCTTCCAATGTAAAATTACCATCCAAATCGGTAATGTTTCCATTGGTAGTTCCTTTCACAATTACAGATGCTCCAGTAACTGGACCGAAAGAATCAACAACTGTACCTGTGACTTTTCCATCTTGCTGTATAACATCCATACTTGGTTTCATTGGTGTTATCTCTGCATAGATGTTACCTGTCAAGCTTAATGCAGCTGCTACTAACAGTAAGCTAATTGATTTAGTTCTTCTAGGCATAGTAGATAAATATTACATTTGTTTATAAAATAGATTGCTTGATTATCTCGCTCAAATCTAGTTCTAACCAGACTACGTTAAAAACTGCGTAAAAGTACAAACTATTTTTATGTCATACGTATGTAATAATGGTTAATTTTTTGTAATGCCTCCATATTTAACATATAGGTATCTCCATATCTAGTAGTATTATTAATTTTATTAGTTAGTAATAAGCTTTATTTTTTTAGAAATATGAAAGTTTATATGTATTAATAGTGATTATTTATATATAAAATAAAC